>MDSV01034988.1_pt1 | contig 29650 bp, 26 predicted proteins | sample 810851 | NCBI WGS metagenome assembly MDSV01 (sample SAMN05326640, study PRJNA326480) | marine metagenome | isolation source: seawater | place: Atlantic Ocean: North East | collected 2012 | reverse complement strand
GCATTGCAGCGTATACATATTCCATTTTTTCACCTTCTTTTTCATCCGAAGAGGTCACCAAGTCCACCGAACCCAGCTTCCTCCTCTTCCTCTTCCTCGGTAGCAGCTTCACTAGCTGCTTCCTCAACCGCTTCTGAGGCTGCGGCTTCAGCACTGGATGAAGCCGCTACCGCACCAAGGGCGGCAGCAAGCTCATCATCAAGAGCTGAGGAATCTAATTGGCTGGCTATGGCCATCGCACGTGCATTAACACGTGAGATAATGATTGAAGCAGTTTCGTCATTGACGACTCCTGCTTCCAGTGCGACTGAAAGGGCTTCACTACTTGCCTTGGACAGAAGAGAAGGCATTGTGACACTAGAGAACCACTGCATATTGCATGCTAGATTGAAAGCTCCGGATGTAGCTGATATTATATCGCTCCTAAATCCTTCAGTATCCAGGTCTAAGTCAGACGAGTCAAGCACTTGTCCTTCATCTATGACTCCCATGAGTATCAAACCGATCTCTATCGGATTGATTCCCAGCTTGGAAAGCATCAAACCTAGCTCTCCTTCGATGGGATCCCCCTTATTGACAACTGTTACAGTTTTCTGAATTGCAACTGCGCCTTTGTCGATCTTAGCTGGAATTCCAACAGCATTGAATTCACCCACAATAGGGCCCGGGCCAAACTCAGTTGGTCCTGCCTCGACGATGATATCGTCAGGAGCAATCTCTCCCTCCTTAGCGGCTCTACCCTGTCTCGTCTTCTCCAACTCGTCGAATAACTCATAGCAGTTTAGTGAATCAGTGTGAACTACGCAAGGCTGTAGTGCCCCTTCTAGAATCTTCTCTAAGTTTTCTTCTGAGAGCCCCGCTTCCTTCCAGGCTAGTCTGATAAGACTCTTCTTGGCCATTGTCATGGTCATCATTCCGCGAAGAGAGTTTCGCATGTCTAGCATGTTCTTAGCTGGAACACCAGAGATATCTACTACTCCGACGATTCCATCCTTTGCTACTATCTCCTTCAGCTCACTGACTCGGTCAGGCTTCCATGACGCAACCTTGGGGATCAAGTAATCACCTCAACCTTGCAAGACGGGCCCATGGATGTCTTGATGTAGCATGATCTGATATTACCAGTTCCTCTTTCAAGCCTACTCATGACTCTGTTCCATATTGCCATTGCATTAAGAGTCAGATCATCCACACCTTGTTCTCTAGATCCCATAGCAGTGTGAAATGTGATTTTATCCCTAGATCTAACGACTGCGGTATCCTTGAGTCCAGTAGCCATCATACCTGGGTCGACGTTGGGAGGTACTGGTCTGGGCATCTTACCTCTTGGGCCCAGGACGACTCCCAGGAATCTACCCACTGTTCCCATGTGAGGTATTTCCGAGAGGAAGAAATCGTACCTGTTTGCCATCTTTCTGGCCTGCTGTCGATTTCCTCCAATGTCCTCTATAGTCATCGGGTCAATTACATCCAATCCTGCGGCTTTGGCCTTCGTAGACATCTCTCCACCTGCGAACATTGCTATTCTGACAGGTTTTCCCCTTCCAGAAGGAAGTCTTACTTCTTCTTGAATTCTATTAGAGGGATTCTTCAGATCAACATCCCTCAATGTGAAGGAAATTTCTACAGACTCGACGAATTTACGCTCAGGAGACCCTTCTAGAGCCTGTTGAATAGCGTTTTGTATATTTTGTTTCATTCTAAACCACCTCCGCGGTCAACGAGGACGAACCTCTCCCGCAACTCGTGTTTTGTCAAGCGAAATGCTCGGCAAACTCCCCCTCGCTCATCGCACTAAGGGCGTCTTTAGGGGACATCCCTTCGATATTTACTCTCATTGAGACGCAAGTTCCCATGATCTCTCTACACCTAGCATAAAGTGTTGCACCTGTCAGCCTATCCTTCTGGTCATCAGCGAGCTTCTTCACCTGGTCCATACTGAGGTTCTCAGTTGCCTCTTCCCAGGATCCATTACACTTCTTCTTACCAAGTGACTGGATGATTTTGTGAGGGGTCTCGTTGCGTGCTGACATGTTATATTCCCCTCCTGAGTGCCCCGCCGACCTACTCTCCCTATTTGAGCGTGATGCAAATCTCCTAGTTTCCCCTAAACTCACTCCATTCTTTGAGTGACCCTAACTTGATCGGCCCTGATATTGAGTGCAACGGGAACTGCCGCTTCGAATAATTCGACAGTCACTTCCTCCTTTGATTCACTGACTCCAATCACACGAGCAGACGCTCCCTTGAATGCTCCACCACGAATCTCCACGATGTTTCCTTCTTCGATACCCGACGTTGCGGCCTTGGGCTCTAGATATGGTAAGATGTCGATTAACGGCGACTCCCCGTCCAGTACCTTACGACAGTTCTTCATCGGCGTTGCAGATACACCAACTCTTCCAATTAGTTTCTCTACGTGGTGAATGGCCGTCGCCTCGATGAAAATGAATCCCTTCAGATAGCTTGGGCTTAATACCCCAAAGATCTTGTCTTGGATATCTTCGAGTGACCCAGTTCCAGAAAGCCTAGCTCTTATTTCCCTCGCCACGTTCTGCTCCTGACCCATACTCGTCTTGAGGATGTAGAGGAAAGAAGCTACGTCTCCATACATGTTGCCCAATTGAGGGACCATATATCTTGATGATCTGCTCTCAGAAGAGTCATCTGGCTCTATCCAGTTAATGTAACCTGGGTCTACCCAACTGTGGTTCTTGTAAAGGCCCCTTGGACTAACTTCACTTGAATCACTGAGAAAAAGTAGAGGGGTAACGTCATTGAGACGGTTTCCAAATTCCAGGCCTCTAGCGTCACCAGCTCGGATAAAAGTCAGACTCTCGGCGGCAATACCAGTAGTTTCTTCCACTCTAGCCGCGACAACATCAAGGTCATTCGAATCACCAACTCCATAGATGCCATCCCAAGCGCCAGAGAAGTCCGATACCTCGTCTGCTCTCTGCATTAGTAGTACCTTCTCTTCATGGCGGATGTAAGCAACAAAAGCATCTGACATAGTCTCATTCCTCCCTTTAATTCGTTAACCAGCTAAAGAAGTCAGGCAACAAAGTGTCCATTCCCCACAGCATTATGAATCCGATAAGTCCCAGTACTAGCATACCAATTCCACAGACTATTACAGTCTGCCTGAACTCTTGCTTAGACGGCTTTCTCGCCATCTTTAGGATTCTGGCGTATGAACCGGTCTGGATGCTCTTAATCCTGCCCTCAATGCCATCCTGCCAGACTTGTACGGTCTCCTCAACCGCGCCAACTTTAGAACTCTCAACACCCATGGTTTAACCTCAAAGCGGTCTGCCGACCGACGAGCCTCATTTAAGCGCAGCGGAGAAGCTCACCGAGACTCGGAGAAGTCTATCCGACGAACTCCACGGTTCTACTCCTAAGATTCTTCATCTGAGTATGCAATGCCGCACCATGAATTTGATCGCTCTTCACACCAGTAAGGACCAGTAAAACTCTGATCCCCTCGCCCATGTTTGGATCTGTAGTGGCTCCCCAAATTATTCTTGCATATGGATTTATTTTGTCTCTTATTATTTTAGCACAGGCCTCAGCGTCTCCCAAGGATAGACTGGGGCCTCCAACGACATTTACCAATGCACCTCTTGCATCAGATACGTCGATATCCAGTAACGGCGATTGTAATGCCTCTTCTGTAGCGATTGCCGCCATTCCTTCTCCTTTGGCCTCTCCAAGGCCAATCATCGCAACTCCTCCACCATTTTCCATCACCGAGCGAAGATCTTGGAAGTCAAGATTGACTACTCCTTCCTTGGCAATCATTTCGGACACTCCCTTGATACTGCGCATGAGGAGTTCGTCGGCCACTCTGAATGCTGCATCCAAGGGAAGCTCTCGGACGCCATCAACTTCCAGGAGCCTTTCATTTGGAAGAACTACCACCGTGTCACAGACTTCCCGAAGCCTTTCTAGGCCCCATTCTGCATTCTGCCTCCTGAGTGCTCCTTCCGATAGGAAAGGATAGCTCACTACGGCTATTGTCAGGGCTCCAGCCGCACGAGCCAATCTTGCTACTACATGTGCACTGCCAGTCCCGGTTCCCCCCCCGAGTCCTGCAGTAATGAAGGCTAGATCACATGCCTTAATCTCTGCATCCAGCGATCGCTCGGACTCGTAAGCGGCTTGCTCCCCCTTCTCAGGATCTCCGCCAGCACCCCTGCCTCGCGCCGACCTCCCGATGAGTATCTTGTTCCGAACTGCGACCCGTAGCAAGTGCTGAGCATCTGTATTCACGGCTATGCCTCTGACGTACTCGTCATCAAACAGGTCTTCATGCTCAAGTCGAGCAACTGTATTCGAACCACAGCCACCGCAACCGAATACCCTGATCTTTGGTTGCAACGACATCAGTAGGCTCTGAAGCTCTGGATCACTCTCTGTGTCTATCGCGCCAATAGGCAACTCAGACTCTTCATCAAGCTCCAGAACTCTGTTGATGAGATGCTTCACGGAGGTAAGGCGTGTCTTACAGAGGATAACCGTTACCCTAAACGATACGCACCAAGTCGCTGTTTAGTTACACGAACACCCTGGCCGTCATATCAACTGGGCACGAGTCTTAACGAACCTTACCAGGAAGGTGTAAACTCCTCCCCAAGCGGAAATAGCTAGGGCGAAGGTCATACCATTCAACTCACTATTTCCTAGGTTGAAAACCTCCATGGCCCAATGAAGAGAGTCTATCGAGATACCCGAAGCCCCAGTGTAAGCCTGCCATGAAACTACCAGTAGTGATAAGATCGTTAGTACCATCCTATCGGCACGAGAAAACCCTCCATATATTCTCCCAAGCCCCACTGATTGCGCCTGTGTGCCCATGTAAGAGCCAAACAGGGTCAATAAGCCAGCTAGTAGTCCAGTACTTGGGTCATCAACGAAGCTAGCATTCATCCCTATTGCGACTAACAGGCCTACGTCCACAACTCTGTCAATCGTATGATCCAAGAAATCCCCATATGGGCCATCAGTTCCTTGATGTCTTGCCAATGCACCGTCAAGACCATCTAGGATTCCTGCCAAGAGAATCAGTATAACTCCACCAATTATCCAACCTGCCCCAAGCGCATCGTTAGTTGCTTGTGACAGTAAGTAGAAGGATACGATAGCCAAACCTAAGCTGGCCCAGGTCAGCGAACTCGGGTCTAGATCACCCATCCTGACGACTAGTGGCTGAATGGTATTTGTCCACCTTTCTCGCATCTTCTCAAACATTACTCAATCTCCCCCTGCTCAATCCAGTCTAAGGCCGAGTTGGGGGTCTTAGGCTTGAAGCCATCTGATATCCAAGACCGTATGTGCTCAACAATAGACTCGACCGGAATCTCCGAAGTATCAAATTCCGTCCAGGGAACTGAAGAGTCGTATTCATTCCAAGCCCCTCCGATAAACTCCCACTCACAATTAGCATCAATCTTCTCCCTCGAATACCCCCTTTCCTCTTGTCTAGCTCGAAGTTTGGAGGGAGAGCACCTTAGGACAATCACTCCATCGACAGGTAGTAAGTGGGAAAGATGCCCGTCTACAATGGTCATTCTCTCGGGCGATTTCCCCCAGGGAAGCCCCAGCTTCTCTGATAGGACCTCAAGATCGATTGGCCTGGAGTCATCCCTCAAGTCAAGATTTCCGATACATTCGTTTTCCTTTGCTAGGCCCTCCACAGTTAGAACAATGAAATCATCTACACCAAGGAGCGTGCATACTGTACTCTTTCCTGTAGCAGGAGATCCTGTCAGGGCTAATCTCCGCATGCCTTGCATGAGTGCCCGTCCTAGTGAGAAGCAATGAACGCTCCTGCCGAAGCGTAACATTCACCTCTTATGAGCCGCTGGATAAGATGAAGCATATGTCATCCGAGATTAACTGGGTCCGTGCAATGGACCCTCGAGATAGCAAACTAAACCTCCTACTGATTGCCATCCCGATCACCGTCTACTTCGCGTATGTGGCACAAGACGAATCCATGGCATTCTTCTCTTCCCTGGTTGCAATAATGCCACTGGCATTCCTGATGGGACGAGCAACAGAAGAAATTGCCTTACGTACCTCCGAGTCTCTTGGTGGCCTACTCAATGCTACCTTCGGTAATGCGGCCGAGATGATAATAGCGATACTTGCAATCCGAGAAGCATCCAGAGCAGTTTCTGGTAGTGAAACCGAGGAACTCATGGTAAACCTAGTTCAAGCCAGTCTCATTGGAAGCATTCTTGGTAACCTCTTGCTAGTTATGGGGCTGGCGTTCGTCTGGGGAGGAGTACACTATACTGAGCAGAAGTTCTCGGATTCCCAAGTCAGTTCTAATGGCTCTCTGATGTTGTTAGCCATGATGGTACTGATCATCCCCTCTGTGTTTAACTCAACAGTAGGGGGCTCGGAAGGGGAGGACGGAGTAGCTAATCTTAGCCATATTGCCGCCATTGTTCTACTCACGCTCTATGGAATGTTCCTGTATTTCCAATTCAAGTCGCATGTCGATTTGTTCGCTACCGAAACTCACCATCATGAGGAACCGGAGATGAGTCAGCGTGATGCAATAATTCTACTCGTGTTCGCTACGGTCATGGTTTCTTGGATGGCTGAGATTCTTGTACACTCTGTCGAGTACGCAGCTGCGGACATGGGTTTGCCACACCTATTCATCGGAGTGATTCTCCTCCCATTATTTGGAAATGCTGCGGAGCATTTCACCGCGGTAACAGTGGCTGCCAAGGATAAGATGGACCTCTCGTTCGCAATTTCAATGGGCTCATCAACCCAGATTGCTGTATTCGTTGCTCCCTTGATGATAGTCATAGCATGGGCATTGAACGTCCCTCTGACGTTTGAGTTTGGGATGCTTGAGACAGTGTCGGCATTCCTCGCTGTTCTGATTGTCAATACCATAGCATCAGATGGCAAGTCAAACTGGCTGGAAGGGGCCATGCTTCTGGGTTCCTATTTGGTTCTCGCCGCCGCTTTCTTCTTCCATCCCTAGTTAGAATAGGTTCCCTAGAATGCCAAATGAATCATACAGGCTAGGTCCACTACCAAGGTAGTAAACTGAACCTCGCTTACTACGTGAGTCCTCTGCAGTGGAATTCGCATCTGAGGCGCATGAATCAATACAGCCATCTGCGAAGGATACGTAGACCCTTCCTTCCCTGTCTATATGCAGGTCATTGAAATCGAGCAGATTCCTATTTGATCCACCTATATCGCGGCAATCCCCACTATTTAGGCAGATACTGCCAATCTGGACAGGATCGGGAGATACTCTCATTGTATGGAAGATCGGTGAAGGGTCAAGTGCATTCAGACTGTAAGTGATGTAGAGGTAGTAACTCACATTTGTAGTGGCGAAGTGAGCATTACCCGTCCAATTAGCGCCATCAATGTCAGGCATTCCCAACTCACTAGAATTCTCACTTCCAAGGTATGTGATGGCTATTCTTCCCGGGTCTCCCGCATCGACTTGGGGGAAAGTGGTGGAAATCACCTCTTTAGGACTAATTCTAATGCTACTTTGCTCCCAGGTCTCACCTGAGTCTATGCTTCTTGACATGTACACCCCCTCGTCTGCCCCAGTCCAGATGTGATAGGCATTGGACTGTGTGTCAGTAGCTACTTCAGAGTTCTTACGGGGGTAAGGGGTCCCTACATCTTCGCCCATTGAATACTCATCCCAACTTAGTCCATTATCCTTGGATACAATTACTGTCGGAGTCTCAACTCTGGGAGTTACGTATACTGTTCCATCTGGAGCAGTGCTAATGGCACCATGAAGGCCCCCGTTCGAGGTTGCTAGCCCGAATATCTGTCCACCAGCTTCGAAAGTAGCACCACCATCGAAGCTAGTGAAACAAAATATTCCAATACCTTTGTTGTAGCAATAGTAAACCGCTTGGTCATAGAAAGACTGTGATATGGATCCGCCAATCCCATAGCCACTACTGGTCCATGGTCCCGTTGCGAGTTTAATGTGGTCATTCAAGGGGGTTGTTCCCGAGTCATGGGGATTTCCGAGCCAGCTCTCACCATCATCATCGCTCCAGCAGATCCAGGAAGTCTCAAGACCTAACATCTGGACATTGAAGATACGATCAGTTACAGGATCAACCCACCCATATGGGTCACTTGTGGTAAAAGAGCACTCCGGCCCTGTCACTTCCTCCCATGACTGTCCGAAGTCACATGAACGCATGACCTTCTCGAATGCAATGAAGAAAATACATCCACTAGACGTTATCCCAATACTGGGCTCAGCCCCATCTTCTCCCACGTCACTGAATACAAACTCCATGGGAATTGGAGGAATATCAAGAGACATCCCATCAGGGCCAGTGACAAAAACTCCACTATGCACCCCTTCTTCACTGATGACTCCTGAGCTCCCGCTGTCAGTGTGAATACAACCAGCGGCTGAAATAGAAACCATCATCATGACGATGAGCAGTGTCCCCGTCTTCATGTTCGACGCGGCTGAGAAGTAACACAATTAGGTTGCCCCAGCCAGATCAGGGCCACTAAACTTCCACAATCCATCCAAAGTCATCTGGTGAGCGCCTCTGTTGGATAGATGTCAGTTCCTCGTACAACTCCCTTGTTACTGGCCCTACTTCTCCTTCGTAGTACTCAGCTACCCGGTCCCTGTACTGTATCTTTCCAATTGAGGAAACGACTGCTGCAGTTCCCACACAGAAGCACTCATCGGCCTCCATGGCGTAATTCACATCCACTTTCTCTTCTCTTACCTCGTAACCCCTGGATGAAGCCAGTTCGATTATGGAAGCTCTGGTTACTCCGGGGAGAATTGTACCTGTTAATTCAGGGGTGGATATAACACCGTCCTTTACACAGAAGAAGTTAGCCGCCCCAACTTCCTCGATATATTTATGATTCACCGCATCGAGATAGATTATCTCTGAGTAACCTTCTTTTTTTGCCATCTTGGAGGGGATCATTCCAGGTGCATAATTTCCTATTGCCTTCACACCTCCTGAACCGCCGGGAGCGGCTCTATGGAATCTCTCTGATACCCTTAGGGATGTAGGAGTTATGCCACCTTTGAAGTACGGCCCTACTGGTGACGCGAAAACCAAGAAAGTGTACTCGGGCGCGGGTGCTACTCCAAGAATCGGCCCACTTCCCATCAGGAGAGGCCGGATGTACAATGCCCCTTTCCCCATTGGAGGAACCCATCTGGAGTTCTCTCTTACCGTGCTAATCACTGCATCAAGAAATATTTCTTCTGGTACTGGCGGCATACCAAGTCTCCGAGCACCCTCTTGGGCCCTTCTAGCGTTTCTCTCTGGTCTGAACAATACAATACTACCATCAGAGGCTCGCTGTGCTTTCATGCCCTCGAAGAGTCCTTGCCCATAGTTTAGAACTCCGGCGGCTGGAGATATTACCAAGTCCTCAAAGTCCTTCATCTTCCCTCGAGACCACCCCTCTCCAATGTCACATTTTGCCATGTACATTCTGTCAGTCTCGGTGAAACTGAAAGTAAGTGAATCCCAGTCGATTTCCGGCTTCGTATCCTCTGGCACAGTCAGTCCCCTATCTTCACGGAAGCAAGTCGGCTTTCAACGATTACGCAAGGAACCTCTCTCGGCACTGATATGTCTCTCATTAAGACATAGATTGAAGGCATTGGGTTACCCGCTCATAGTGAGGCGAGCTGATGGAGTGGGAGGAAAGGATGTGCATCGTCTCAGGTTCATACCAATCTATGGACACTAAACCGCCTAGGACAACAGTTGAGCTGTGGTGTCGTTCGCAGGCCGGGCATTCTGCGGTTCTACTAGTGAACGGGCTCCGTCCTTACTTCGACATAGCTCTTCCAGGGGAGCCACGCCCCAATGAAATTGTAAATCTCGATGATGTATTAGATATTCCAGAGGTAGTAGATATTGATAGTCCCGAGGTTAAGTGGACGACAAACGGCGAGAAGAGGCATTGGAGGGTCTACGCCAATCAGCCATACTCTGTCAGAAAACTGAGGAAGAAGCTAGGAGACTGGGTAGTAACGAGTGCTGACATACCATTCCAGAATCGTCTGATGCTAGATCTTGATCTAGGCCCCCACATAAGTGTGAAAGGAGATGTTATTTGGGCCAGTGAGAGAGCTCCAGAAGGGGCAAAAAACAGTACTACAACCGATGTAAAACTTGCAGAATCGGCAATAAAAAAGATTGGGGGCGCAGGAATATATCCAGTTGACATGATAGTTTCTTGCGAGCTGGATGGCTTGACCAGATCTGAACCATTCCAGACCCCATTCGTAACATTTTCATTCGATCTAGAAACTAGCATAGCTACCAATCGGATACTATGCGCCGCTGCTGTCATAGATAGGGCAGGTGACAGATCAGAGCATCGTTTCAGGGGTGAGGAGCGAGAAATAATGGAAGGCCTGACCTCTCTTGTCAGAGAAGCAGATCCAGATTTCATCACTGGTTACAACATAGATAATTTCGACCTCCCGAGGATGGATGAGAGAGCCGAAGTTATCTGTCCTAGGCCGAAGTACAACAGGGCACCTTTGTTCGGATGGGGAAGGGTCCCAATGAACGAGGGCGATAGTAAGAGGATATTTCCAACTAGACAGCAGAATAGGGTTTGGAGGATCCCAGGTAGGATACCTATGGATGCTTGGTGGCAAGCTCGACAGACCCTAAGGCCTCAAAGAGAGTCACTGAGGTACGTTTCACAGTTGCTCTGGCCTAATAATCAGGAAATGCAGAAGATGGATGTTGATGCTAGTAAGATGGACGAGGAATGGGCCGCAAGACCAGACGTCGTGATGGAATACTGCGTAAGGGATACTCATCTCCCCTTGGACATACTGGGGCATCTAAAGGCCATTGCTCGAAAAGAGGCCCTAGCCTCGGTCTCTTTGACCGCTGTCGAGACTGCAGCCAACGGAACCACGAGTCAATGGATTGACTCTCTCGTTATGAGACTCGCCGACAAGGATGGGATAGCAGTTCCAATGACCAATGCAGGTCCAAGGAAAAGGGACCAGATTGCAGGTGGATACGTTCACGAGGTCGAGCCCGGAATGGAGCCATGGGTTGTTGTTCTGGATTTCAAGTCAATGTACCCGTCAATTATGATCACTAACAATATCTGTTCCACAACTCTCGTGAGAGATGGTGGTGATCAGGACCCATCACACAGCGTGTCGCCGACGACAGGGACTAGATACAAGTCAAAGGACGAAATGAATGGCTTGGTACCCAGGCTTCTGGAAGATTTGATGGCCAAGAGGGACTTGTACAAGAAGGGGATGGCAGACGCCCAAGCAAGTAATGACCCGGTCGAGGCTTTCTTGCTGGATCAACTCCAATACGCGGTAAAGATTCTAATGAACTCCTTCTATGGTGTCTTTGCATCTAGCTTCTACAGGTTCACGCATCCAGATTTGGGAGCAAGTATAACAGAGTGGGCGAGATACAACATAAAGGCAATTATCTCTCAAGTAGAGGAAGGGGGAAATGATGTGATATACTCAGACACCGACTCCATTTTCGTAAAATCTCCAGTGCATGAGGGAGCACCTACGAACAAGCCCAAAGATGCTGAGGGCGCGGTAGTCTGGGAGAAAACTCGTGAAGAGACACTGGAGTTTGGAGAGACTCTCGCTCAGATGTTCACAAAAGAGGGGGCGGAGCTGGAGTTTGAAACCGCCCTTTCCGCATTTTTCAGTCACGGGGCCAAGAAGAGATACGTTGGAAGGGTAGTGTGGCCCAGAGAAGAGATGCTGATAAGAGGCTACGAGGTAAGGAGAACAGACTCTTTTGACCTTCTTTCAGAGACCATGACTGAAATGTTTGAGATGCTATTGGACGGCGATACAGAAGGTGCAGTTAACATGACCAAGATGGCAGTTGATGAGGTCCGAGAAGAAAATGTCGATCCTTCGAGGCTAGTTATTAGTAGATCCTGTAAGGGCAAGTGGGACTCTAAGAAGAATGAGTGGGATTTCAAGAGCGTGTATGCCAATCCAGACGGACTTCCCTATGTTAGGGCCGCAAAGCAGAGGATAGAAGCAGGATTACAGTTTACCCCGGGTATGAAAGTCGGGTATATCATCACTGAGCCTGATGTAGGGGAGAAGAAATTGGGTGTCAGTGCCTGGTTGGTGGATGAGATAGGTGGGAAGCCACCAGAATACGACAGGGAATACTACGCTAAGCGCCTGGCGAAGTCACTGGGACGCATCACGGAAGCGTTCGGCGTAGATGAAAAAGAGCTTTTGAAAGGAGCAAGGCCAAAGGGCCAGAGTAGTATTTTCGACTTCTAACAACTTAGCGCAGGGTTGATTTCATACCATCCTTCAGCAATACAACATGGGAGGGGCGAAAGCGACGGGCCTGATGATGGCCATGTTGATGATTTTCACTGCACTGGCCGGCTGTATGGACGCTCTTGGAGGCAACAGCCCCCCTACTGCTAACATGTCAGTTGACCCATCTGGCTCCGTTAGGGCTGGAGACAGTGTTACATTCAGTGCTGTGGGGTCATCCGACCCTGATGCAGACTCTATGACGTTCTCCTGGAGTTTCGGAGATAGCAACACCGGTTCCGGCCTCACAACCAGCCACTCATATGCACAGCCCGGTGAGTACTCCGTAAGACTCGCCGTCAGTGACGGAACTCATGAGGTCACGACGAGCAAGTTGATCTCTGTCATCGACTCTTCTGCAAGGGAGCCACATGCTGAGATTACCTCGAACAAGGATGATAATTGTGAGGGAGAAAGCCCTCCTAATGGGGATTTCATCCTCATGTGGGTGTGTGAGGACAAGGAAATAGACGATAGGCAGGTCTCTGTCTCAACCACTGTATCCCTAGATGGGTCCCAGTCATGGGCCGGATGTGATCCAGATGACTCTGATTGCTATGCTGAGGAGTATATCGTAAGCTATGAGTGGGATCTCGATAGAAACACAGACTCAGATGGCGATGGTATCAATGATAATGACATTGATGCCACTGGGGATATGGTAGAGTGGCAGGAGAGGCCCGCTGGAGCTTGGGATATCAGGCTGAAAGTGACCGACAATAATGGATTGACTCATTATGATGACTCTACAGTATACGTGAACTACCAAGGGAAGTGGAGTGACTTCGAGATGGATAGGAGGATACAGGACTCTATTGTGATGACCTGGGACTTCCCTGTAACCTACGATGAGGATACCAAGGACAGGATAAGATATCTCCGAACAAAGGTGGATTACCCTCAGCAGGATGACGATCAGGCAGGAGGCGGATTGGGAGGCGGACCTGTAACAACCACGAACAATAAACTCGATATTTACCTCTACAACAGTACTGAGGATGAAATCGCTAATTCCACTGGTCTTTCTGATGAAAATAGGAACGCTGGCGACTGTGGGACAGACGACTACTGCGTATGGCTCGTTATCGGGGCTTCAACTGTGAGAGGATTCCTTCCAGGCGACTGGTCAGCGGACTTGGTCAATGAAGAGAGTCACACTACGAAGGTAAATTATTTCATCGTCGAGCTTCAGTACAGATAGCCGTTAACGGCATACTCCTCCCCATCTAAGTAACTCATAGTGCGATTTACCCTTGGGGAACGATTCATATACGAACCTTCGGTCGGCAGGCCACACTTAGAGGTGTATATTATGGGTTCACAGTGGGAAGACAAGAGCAAGCCGCATCTGAATATCGTGTTCGTAGGGCACGTAGATCATGGAAAGTCAACGACAGTCGGTCGTTTGCTTCTGGATAGCGGCCATATCGAAGCGCATGTAATTGAGAAGAACGAGAAGCTAGCTGAGGAGCATGGAAAGGCAGGTTTCGGACTAGCCTACGTCATGGACGGCTTGAAGGAGGAGCGCGCGCGTGGTATCACCATTGACGTCGCTCACAAAGAGTTCTACACTCCTAACTACTACTTCACAGTCATAGACGCACCTGGTCACCGTGATTTCGTCAAGAACATGATCACTGGTACCAGTCAGGCGGATGCGGCGGTTCTGAATGTCGCAGCTAACGATGGAGTCAATGCTCAGACTAGGGAGCACGCATTCCTAGCACGAGTTCTTGGAGTCAGTCAGCTTATCGTCAACGTCAACAAGATGGACATCAGCGGTGTCGATTGGTCACAGGACAAGTACAACAGCGTCAAGGAAGAGGTCAGTGCTCTCTTGAAGGGCGCAGGCTACAAGCCGGACGAGATAACCTTCGTTCCTTGCAGCGCATTCCATGGAGACAACGTATACAACAAGAGCGAGAACACATCATGGTACAGTGGACCTACTCTATTCGAGGCAATCGATGCTATCTCAATGCCTCCTAAGCCTACTGACAGGCCTCTACGCCTGCCAATACAGGATGTTTACAAGATTAGCGGAATTGGAACTGTCCCAGTCGGAAAGATAGAGACTGGTGTACTAAACACGGGCAAGACAGTCGTCTTTAACCCAAGCCAGAAGTCTGCTGAGGTCAAGAGTATCGAGATGCACCACACAATGGTAGAGAAGGCTGAGCCCGGCGACAACGTCGGATTCAACGTACGTGGATTGGCAGCAATCGACATCCGCAGGGGTGATGTTGCTGGATACGGAGAGAGCGAGCCTGTCTTCGTCCGCCACGATGAGACATTCGTCGGAAATATTCAGATGATGGAGATACCAAAGGCAATAGGCGTTGGATACACACCAGTATTCCACGCTCACACTGCTCAGGTAGCTGTACGATTTGTTGAGCTAATCAAGAATCTGAAGACCGGAGAGACTCCAGCCTTCCTCAAGTCTGGTGACGCTGCAACTGTAAGGTTCCAGCCAACCAAGCCAATGGCTATCGAGGTCAAGGACAAGTTCCCCGAGCTTTGCAGATTCGCTATCCGTGACATGGGTAAGACCGTGGCTGCGGGAATGTGTATCGCTATCGACAAGAAGGCTTAGACTCAAGGTGAAGATCAATGCCCGTCGTCACGACCATCAGATTGACGGGAGAGAACCATACCGATGTTAATCAGGTCTGCGACCAGATTAGAGCTATCTCGGATGAGACAGGAGTCAAGTTGAGAGGGCCAATACCCCTCCCGACCAGGAGAATTGTAGTCCCCTGCAGGAAAGCCCCCGATGGGGAAGGCGCAGAGACATGGGATCACTGGGAGATGAGAGTCCACAAGAGGCTCCTAGAGCTAGTTACCAATTCATCTAGGGACGAGAAGGCACTTAGGAAGGTCCTGAGGATACCCATCCCAGACTCTGTCACTATCGAGCTGTCTCTGAGGAATCTAGGATAATCAAGCCAGAGATCCCATTGGGTCCCAAGCATCCAGAATAACTGGTTCTCCTTTCAGGCCATCGATCATCTGCTTGGTTAGGTACTTCTTCGGGGTCGCTATCTCGAACATGTGCTCGTCATACCAACTGTCATTCATTGTGTAGAAGCCCTTCTCTCCGGAATCATCCCCCCAAGAGTTCTCTACTCGCCATCTCCTTGGCTTACCGTCAAAGACATCCACACCGGTGAAAAGCATTGCATGAGTCATCATTGTCTGTCCATACCTCAGTCTATCGGCCTTACTCATCCCATAGTCCACGCCATAAAGCTCGTTGGTTTCGAATAGATTGGCATCCCAAAGACCCCTCTTCCTATCCATTTGCTTCCCAACATCACACCCCATCCAAACAGGCATCCCATCCTCAAGTATAGCTTGGGTGATTGACTTCATTTCATCACTCGGGACGTTCAGATATACCACTGGTGGTCCCCCAGAGACATTCTGAAGGTAGTCTACAGTGTAAGTCCGGTAGTATTCGTTTCTAGGGTCGTTTACAATACAAACATAGTCTTCCCAATCGACATCCACAAACTCTTTTGCAAATTCCTGAGGTGTCATCTCTCCCTTTCGATGGAACTCCTTGTCCTTATCTCTCCATTGCCAATCAAATCTCTCGGGAGGGGTACCAAGATGAATACATAGGACCCTCCAAATGTCTTCCATCCTACCCTCCTTGTGAGAACGAGCGTCCTTCTTGCTCCCCCCCGAGTCAATTATCTCTCGTATCTCACTCGCGGAGCTCCTGAGTATATCCTTCAGTATCGTGTTCATCCATCTGGTTGAGCTACTACTGTTTGACTCTGGATATGCAGATTTAGGCACAAGTCCATGTTTCCTGATTAGGTTCATTGCCATGTTCCACTGGCCACCATCGCCTATTGGGTCAGATAGCAGGAAGTGAATGGTCCTGTCATCAACAGGCCTATCAGATGTCTCAATTATTGCTTCTAAGAAGTGGTTAGATCGTTCGAATTTGTCCCAGAAATGTATGTGCGCTTGACTGAACTCGAACTGCTTCACATTCATCTTTTTCATAGTGCCAGGTCTGAAGAGATTCAATGTAGCGAAGAGCCAGCATCTGCCACTGCTCTTCTGATTAGTGGCTTTCCAGTCATCAAGTTTCGTGCTGAATGTGAAGTCGACTTCCTGAACTATGTCCCTCCTAAGTGCAACAGTAGCCACATTGTTACTCGTTACAGCGTTCTGAGCGACCCTAGCCGAGGGGTCACTAGCGAAACTCTTCCTCATTTTTGTGATTTGTTTTTTTGTTACTTCACCTGTCATCGACTCACCCTAGTGAGCTCTCGTCAGTAATGACGAACCTAAGTCATTACTCTGTCAGAGGTCAGCCGCTTCAGCTATGCCTGCCGCTATCAGGGTATCAGCTATTATCGAAGGGCAGAATTCTATGTCTCCAGAAGTCAGAGCTATCTCGTCCCCTCCTTCGGTGATTATTGGATCATCTAGGTCTTGCAGAATCAGAATCCTCCTCATCTCAGGCTCATTCCTTGTTTGCGTCGGCGGATCACTGGAATTCGAGCTTCCAGTTGATATCTCTGGGAATTCGTCGATCTCTCTAATCCGGTCCTCTTCGTCATATTCTGGATCCTCCCAATGAGAAGCCGGCTCTGAAACATTGGGGACCGCGCTCTTTTCATTTACCTCTTCCTCCTTGGATCCTGGAGTGAAGTCTGTTAGAGGTGTGTGGACTGAGTTCATCGGGGGAGGCGCTGGTGTGTCCCAGTTGTTGCTCAGTAGAGACTTCCATGAGACTTCATGTTTGTACTTGTCAACAAGATGACCTATTCCCGAATAGAAGACCCTCTCTGAGGGGTCGTGTTTCTCCCATTCAATGGATTCAGGTCCTGTAGCACCTGACATAGTCCCCTCATCTGGGGACCTTAGAAGATTTGAGAGAACGGCATGTTGGGTGAAAGCATTGAGCCTGTTCCTTGTAAGATCCTTCACGCAGGTTCTCACTACTCCCAGCTTCCTAGATTGTAATTGAGCCTTAGCTGTCATTCCCTCTGACCTCACAGTCTCCGCCAATTCAGCTTCCAGATGTTGAACCAACTGCCCTACTGCACTCCAGAAGTTAGGCATCGGCAATGCGATTGGAATAGAGGATCTCCTTTGGGTCCTAGCCATCTCATCTAGGGCTCTATCGACCGCCATCAGGCGATTAGGACTGAGCCTAGGCAAGCTTGCGTCGTCCATCATCCACGGTACCCGGACATGGTGCGTGCAAGGAGACTCTTGAACAATTCCTTGCAAAACTGTACTTCGACCAAGGAGCGCGAGTATCAAGAGTGTGATTATGCTCGCATCCACCGCAGGTGTACCCGAGTGGTCAAAGGGGGAGGGCTCAAGATCCTCTGTGTAGTGCTTCGCAGGTTCGAATCCTGCCGCCTGCACCACTAATTTCTAACTCTCTCCAGAAGGGCCTGTAAAAGCTCCAGAGAACCCTCTTTTCCATGAGCGTCAGTGACCACGTCAGCCACCTGCACAACATCTGGATAGCTACTGCTAACACTGACTCCAAAACCTACAAGATTGAACATCGGGATGTCATTGGGCGCATCTCCACATGCGATTACTCTGCTGGGGTCTATCCCACGTTGCTCGAAGGCTACACGGAGTCCAGATGCCTTATCATGTCCCGGAATCGTCAGGTGAACTGCGAAGCCAGTTGGGATTACAGAGATATCAGACCACTCTGAAGAGGCTATGGAATCCCTAACTTCTTCCCAATCTTCAACTTCTACTAGGCACCATTCGGTCTCTCTCCACCTGTTGGACTCAATCCCCTCTGGATTCAGTCCTTCGATCTGGGTTCCAAGCCATTTTGCCGCCTCCTTCGGTCTCGAACCGTCTGCCAATGCCCTGATTGGATGCCCCTCCCTGGAATCCCAAACCATTCCCCCATTCTCTCCCACGATGAACCCAGAGATGCACAAAGACTGGTGGATTGGCGTGATATTAGGCAATGTCCTGCCTGAAGCCAGAGAAACTATCATGCCATTAGCCTCAAGCTCCCTGACCACGTGAATCATCTCGGGGATTATCCCTTCCTTGTCGAGTAGAGTGCCATCGATATCTAGCACTATCATGTCCCACTCGCGGTCGTCGGGTAATTCTACCATGTAACTCCGAGAGCAACTCATGCTCATGATGTCATCGCATACATTCTCATCAGATTCAAGGGACAGAGCCTCTTCGGAACAGTATGGAGACTCGGGAATTAGCCTCCTCCATGGTACCCGATGGCATTCATGAGTTCGATTGGAAGATAAGGGGAATGGACTGCCCTGACTGTGCTATGAAAGCCACAAAGGCCGTCAACAGGCTCCCTGGGATAAAATCCTGTAAAATATCCGTGACCGAGGGAAATGCTAGGATATCTATCGACATATCCAGAGGGAGGATATCTAGGTCATGCTCAGTTCTAGAGAGTCTTGGTCATAGTCCCGAGGTGGGGTGGATGCAGGTTATTGGAATAACTCCCGGAGAGGCGGCAAGCAACATGCAGACCAGTAGGAAGGGACTCAGGAACTCATTGCTAGGCATACCAGGGATACTGTCCGTAAGGTTCGATGATGGCATGATAGAGATACAAAACGTCTGGATCTCAGACCCAGAGCTCAGATCGGTAGCCGAGTCGATGATATCAACTATTCTCGGAGAAAATGTGGAGTTTTCCGCCTCATCCAGAAAGAGGATGAGATCTGACCAGTTGAAGCTAATCGCAGCTGTAGCGACTGTTCCTGTACTAGCAGCGGTAATCGCAGTAGAAGAAATGGGACTCCCTTCAGTAATCGCCTCCTTCCTCGGGTTCTTCGGAGTGATAATTGCGGGTTCTAAGATGTTCCAGGAGGCCATCGCAAGTATTCAGAATACGGTTCTTGGATTCCAAGTTCTCACCTCTCTGGCGGTTATCGGCGCCTCCCTCCTAGGCGAGTGGGCTGAAGCACTAACCGTGGTCGGCCTAGTGGCGTTCGCCTCCCACTTAGAGGAAAGAGCACTAACAAGAGCCAGGGACTCTATGCAGGGAGGACTAGATCGAATTCCAAGAGGTGCGAGAATAGTAAATCGTATGGAACAAAAGCAGAGTTTGGGAATGCTCAAAATAGTACAGCAAATCTCTCAAAATCCAGCCCTGGAAGAACCTGATAAGATACCAGTAGAGGCAGTTCTCGTTGGTGACCTGGTTGAGGTCCGCTCTGGAGAGGTTATTCCAGTGGATGGAACCGTCATCAATGGTACCGGTTCCATAGATAGAGCCCCCTTGACAGGGGAGCCAGTCCCTATCTCAGTTTCAGAAGGGGATTCCGTCGAAGCTGGCCTCACCCTAGTCAGAGGCCCGCTGGTCATCCGTTCAGAAGCAAGTGGAGAAGATACCAGGCTCTCAAGTTTGGTAGAGCTGGTGAGGGAGTATAGGGAGAAGCCGACTAGGACACATACCACGATAGAGAACTTCACCAAGTGGTGGGTACCAATAGTCCTAATTGGTGCCCCTATTATCGGATTTTTGATACATGGATGGACAGATCAGGGATTCCTCACGACACTTCTTCTATGGGTAGTCTCATGCCCCTGCTCCCTACTTTTGGCATCTCCAATACCTCATGCAGCGGCGCTCTCAAGAGCATCCTCAACAGGGGTCATTGCCCGTGGAGGGGATGTATTAGAGGCCGCCGCAGATGTCAAAATTGCACTTCTGGATAAGACAGGGACTCTAACTAGCGGTCGACCCTCACTAGTCGGAGTGACAACCACATCTTCTGAATCGCAGGAGAGGGTAGTCGAAATCGCTGCTGGGCTTGAAAGGATGTCTAACCATCCATATGCCCTGACAATAACTCAAGAGGCCGAAAGGAGATCCCTCAGTGCATCAAATGTCTCTGATATCTCTGATGGGGAAGCCGGAGTTTCTGGAATCCTAATGGGGCAGAAGTTGATGCTAGGGAGGGCTGACTGGCTCATCTCTGAGGGAGTCGAGATTCCCGGAGACATCGAATCCGCATTGGTGGAGTCAAGAGGGGCTGGACATGGGTCCAGTGTCCTCTCTGTCGATGGAAAGGCCATTGCCGTATTCGGATTCTATCATGATGATGCTAGAGACGGTGTGGCGGAGCTTTTGCGAACCTTCGAAGAAATTGGAATCTCAGTAGAGATCCTTAGTGGGGACGAACAGTCTAGCGTAGAGGCCTTCGCAAAAAGATTTGGAATTCCAGCGTCATCTTGCAGAGGGGGAGTCGATCCGGAGGAGAAGGCTATCTGGGTCAGTGAGAAGTCCAAGTCAGGGAAGACGCTAATGGCAGGAGACGGCTTCAATGATGCGGGTGCCCTAGCCGCGGCAGACGTGGGAATAGCCGTTGGAAGCGGTGAGCAAGTCAACCTAGATGCCGCTGACGTTCTGATTCCTGGTGAGGACCCACGTGCACTCGCTAGACTTGTTTCCTTGGCCAAGACGACACGTAGTGTGGTCCTTGCAAACCTTGTGATATCCGTTGGTATAACCTTCATCCTGGTAACCGCAGTAATTCTCGGCTTTGAGATGAAGCTAGCTGCTGGAGTGGCTCTCCATGAGGCCAGCGTCCTGCTCGTCATACTCAATGGCATGTGGGTAGGGGGCACAGGGATGCAGAGGCTGAGCACTCTAGGAGATCTGGCAAAGGACGTCTATTCAGATGTGCTCGAGGCCTTTAGGGACCTATTCGGCTATGGAGGCGACGATTCTCAGGGTCCTCTTGATAAATCTGTAATGTGAGGGGGAACTATGTCGGACATGCCGGAGATCGAGTCCAAGCACGCTCCACCAGCGGCTGAATGTGCCAATTGTGGCCATATGTTGCCACACGGTCTCGGAGAGAAAACATGCTCTATTTGCGGTTCAGTGTGCAAAGTAAGCCATCAGCCCACCATAGACGCCCTCATTTCAGAGACACTGCCATGCCCTCACTGCAACACGGTTGTGGAAGCCGGGAAGCAGGAAAGGCCACTGGAGGTCTCATGCTCAGCCTGTTTTGGACAATTCAGAATCACAGAGAAGACATTCAAGGTCGAGATAGAGTGTCCTGGTTGCCAGAGGAAGCTTAGAATCAGACCGAAGCCAGGTACTAAGCAACTCAACTGTCCGGCATGCGACGCAGCGTTCAACGTCACCTTCTGAGCCGTGCCTACGGCACGTGTGGCCAAACAGCGATTATCGGCTCTCTGGAACCCTCCTCCCTCAAATAGGGAGAAACAGGCGTAGGACTGGGGATGGGTACCTTTGAGTGAAAGCAAGTCGACATCTACTGAGGATTCCGAGGGCGCTGATGAGCTGGCCGCACTCAGGGCTCAACACCGTCTAGCTACGTCCCCCACATTGGAATCAATGGCCAGAACCAGGGACCTACTTGACGAGGAGTCCAGAGTTAGGAGTGGCGTCAGAAGGGAACGAAGAATGCGTATTGCGGAGATGACCGAGAGGCTTTCAGGTATGCACGGGGCCATGAGGAAGGCAAATGACATTCTCTTTGATGAGCAACTACAGCAACTCGAGGCTGATCTGAGGGCTGAGCTCGAGGATGAGATAGAGAGGCTCGAGAGCGAGGCCCTGGAGAGAGAGGAGAGACTTCTGAGAGAGGAGATGCTACATCGACTAAGGAGGGAGGAGAATAGACTCAGGGAACAACTTGACCTAGAGCGGGATAGGAGACTAGAGGCACATACGGCCAAGCTCAGGGACAGACTCAGGGATGAGATGGAAGTCGAGGTAGACCGTAGGAAGGCCTTCCTCAAGGAAAGGCTCGAGCTTGAGGCTTCCCAAGGCGCTGAGCGCATGCAGAGAAGATTGGAGATGGACCTCAGAGAGGCATCAGAGGCTCAGGTGCATCGTAAGGTGGAGGCGCACAGGCTCGAACAGGAGATTCAGATGAGAGAGAGGCTAGCGGATTCTAGGAGGGAGCATGAAACGAAGTTCCAGAAGCAGTTGGACGAGGAAGGCTTGTCCTTGGAGTCGGAAATGAGGTCTGATGTCCAGGTCCGCGTCAAAGCACTAGAGGAAGCCTCGGAGAGGAACGCACTATCCGACCTAGAAAGGAGATTCAGATCCGAGAGAGAGACCATGGAGGCGGCACTAGCACTGCGTAGGCAGGAGATGGCCCTTGAGATGGAGGTCGAGATGGAGCAACGCGTGGCAGAAGCATCCAAGAAGAGGGAATCAGAGATGATGTCAAACCTAGAGGAGAAGTTCTCCAAGAGGGGTGACCTTTCCAAGAAGGAGGTCAAGGAGATCCTGAAGTCCTTGGAGTCCGAATTGAAGGTCAAGTGGGAGTCCATACTGTTTGAGGCCCGCCAAAGTGCGCTTGAGCGTTCGAATGGGAACTGAGTCACTACCTTAGATTCAGAAGATTGTATGCATAGGCACAATAAGGGGTTTATCAGTCGGTAATTCATGTCTGAAAGTGAGACGAGCAGTGGGAAAATCAGTATCCTACTAGTTGGAATATTTTTGATCGGTATTCTTGGGCAGGTGTCAACTGCTACTTCAGTAGATCAGAACATGTCCCAGCCAGACACTTACATAACACAATTCGGACCAGGTTTTGCTGAGACTGAAATCGCTTCTGTCTCTGATAACCTTGATGTTCCGAGAGATCTGGAGTTTCATCCGAGCCCATCTCGACAAAACGAGCTTTGGGTCGTAAACAGGGCTACCGACAGTGTCACCATAGTGCATAATGCAGGACAGTCGAATCAGCTGTCTGAGCATAGATTAGACTCTAACAGAAACCACTTCATGGAAGAGGTCAGCGCAATAGCATTCGGTGACTGGCATGAGGAATTTGACTATCAATTCGCAACTGCTCAAGAGTCGAGGAACACATACAACGGTCAGGGGAATCCAAATAATTTCATGGGACCCGCACTTTGGCCATCCTCGCTCAGCCACTTCGCAGAAGAGAACCAAGAACCAGGAGGCCTATTGGGTAGCCATATCGACATGTTGCATGAGAGCCCCTTTGGAATGGGCATAGCCCATGATTCAGAAAATGTATACTGGTACAATGATGGCTACTATGAGGAACTGGTACGCTACGACTTTCAAGAAGACCATGATACTGGTGAAGACGATCATTCGGATGGAAAGGTCAGGAGATATGCAGACATTTCCCTCACTAGAGCTCCCGGAGTAACCGGCCATATGGAGATGAATCATGACAATGGGATATTGTATATCGCAGACACTGGTGCAGGGAGGGTAATCTGGGTAAATACATCTGACCCGGGAGTCACAACGAATATTATGGGGGATGAAACACAGATGGAGCCTCTAGCAGAGTATAGCGAGGTCACTGGAGTGGAGTGGGGAATCCTGGCTAATGGGTTGTCTTCTCCGTCTGGCGTCGCATTACACCAGGGAATACTGTTCGTGTCGCAGAATGGTAATGGAGATATCACTGGGTACAACCTTGATGAGGACGGCAAGGGCATCAAGAAATCGAGAACCGTGAATACAAACGCAGGCTCAATCATGGGCCTCGAGGTTGGGCCAGAAGGGAAACTATGGTACGTTGACTCTCAGAACGATCTAGTGATCAGGATCGACCCGTACGAGGACACAGATTTCGACGAGGTCAGAGACAGCATAGACGTATATCCGAACAACAGTCTTCTATGGTCGGATAATGATGGTGATGGATTTGCCGACCAATCAGGTACCGACATATCCGATGACTGTCCCGAAATTGCTGGACCCTCAACATTAGGGTCAGTTGGATGCATCGATTCAGATGGAGACAGATGGGCGGATACTAATGATGAATATCCAATGGATGAGACACAATGGGTTGACTCGGACGGTGATGGATATGGGGATAACCAGACTGGCACTGATCCAGATAGTTGCCCGTCAGTACCAGGCTATTCAGAATTCGATAGAATGGGATGTCCAGATGCCGACGAGGATGGCTACTCTGATCCTTCAGGGGATTGGGATATAGGGGACGGAGCGGATGCATTTCCCACTAAAGACACTCAGTGGAGAGACTCTGACTCGGATGGTTTTGGAGATAACCCGTCCCCTGCATACCTCTCGGACGACTGCCCGAGCGTAAGTGGCTCAAGCACACAAGACCTTCTTGGCTGTCTAGACAGCGATTCTGATGGTTGGTCTGATGATGGAGATATTTTCAAAGACGACCCATCACAGTGGTCGGACAGCGATTCTGATGGTTACGGTGACAACCCCAGCCCAGCATCCATGCCTGATTACTGCCCCAATGAGTGGGGTAATTCCACCATCTCCCTATTGGGATGCCCCGACTCAGACGGAGACGGCTGGTCAGACATAGAAGATTCTCATCCTGATATCAATCAACTCTGGTCAGACAGTGATGGGGACGGATATGCCAACCAAGAAGGGACAGATTTATCCGATGACTGTCCAGAAATATTCGGAACCTCAATCCAAGACAGAATTGGGTGTGTAGACTCAGACGGAGACGGCTGGTCCGATGAGGGAGACTACTACCCATCGGACTCAAGTAGGCATTCCAAATCCCTGCTTCCAACAATCGTGATCATTGCCATCTTGGTGCTAATCGCTTCAGTAGCAGCATACGTGGTAATGAGAAGGCACTAGGCCAGTGCCTCATGATCGTCTAATAGCCTCGATTCTCTTTGAGGCTTCCAGTGCTAATTGCCAGTAGGCGGTACTACCGGGATTGGACTTGTTTGGACTCTTGGCTAAGACTATCGGGGCACCTTCCAGTGGGGCCTCAGCAATAGCGACTAGCCTTGGTATCTCAGTCTCAAACACTCGGTCCCCGAAGTGCTTCCTCGCCTGCTCAGCCACCTTCTCCCCCAGCTTGCTGTTGGCCTGTACCAGTGTCATGGCAATTCCGAACATCTTCAGACGGGGGTTGATGGTCGCCTGCACGTCCTTAATCATGGCAAGTAGTTGCCCCATTCCCTCTAGGGAGTAGAACTCTGCTTGTACAGGTATCAGGACCCACTCTGCCGCAGTCAGGCTGTTTATGGTCAGCAGACCCAGAGAGGGAGGGGTATCGACGATTACCACATCGAACCTTCCTCTGGCCTGAAGCAGGGCCAGACGTAGTCTGTGCTCTCTCCCAATCCTCGTCGCGAGGTCTATCTCGACGCCCGACAGATCAAGGTCAGCGGGCAATACCCACAGGTTCCTCGCCTCAATCGCCTTCGGTGCTCCCTTCTTCCTGTCGGGGTTATGTCTCTTCCATGACTCCCTCATCGCGATAGTAAGCTGTGCTGGATTGAGTAGGCACTGCTCGAGGGAGACGGGCGCCTCCCCAGCTCCTCCCTTGAACAGCTCGTTCATGGTTGGCCCTAGGGCTCTCTTGTCTATTCCGAACGTAGTTGCCACGTTTCCCCGTGGATCCAAGTCCACCAGGAGGACTCTCCGGGGGCTGATTCCCATTCCAGAGTCACCCTTGGATAGGGCCGCGGCTAGGTTTACCGCTGTCGTTGTCTTCGCCGTCCCTCCCTTGTGATTGACGACCGCTATTACGACTGGCTCACCCTCCATGCGCTCCGCTCCGCTTCTCAGTGGTGACGCTAGTACCGTGAATGTTCCGAATCACTGTATAACTGGGACTGGGACTTCGGACAGAATCTTTCTCATGATGTGATGCCCCGTCACTCCCCTTATCTTGGACTCTGGCTTGAGCATGATTCGGTGACTGACCACTTGTAGTGCCACAGCCTTGATGTCATCAGGAATCACGTAGTCCCTGCCATCGATAGCGGCACTTGCCCTGCTGGTCTTGAATAGTGACTGACTGGCTCTCGGTGATGCTCCAGTGATTATCCTGTGGTCCTCTCTGGTCCTCTGTACCAGTTCGACGATGTATGACATGATTGCCGGATCCACGTGTACGGTCTCTAGTGCCTTCTGCATTGCAACGACCTTCTTCGGGCTGGTCACCTGCTCTATATCGTAGTCGTCCTTGCCTCTGAGCTTCCTCCTCTGCAGGATGGCCTTCTCCTCCTGCCTGTCAGGGTATCCCATTGACATCTTCATCAGGAACCTGTCCATCTGTGCTTCTGGAAGGGGATATGTCCCCTCTTGCTCGATGGGGTTTTGAGTCGCCATGGTGATGAAGGGAGCTGGTAGCTTGTGGGTTATCCCCTCGATAGTAACCTGCTTCTCTTCCATGGCCTCTAGGAGTGCGGCCTGAGTCTTGGGAGGGGCTCTGTTGATCTCATCAGCTAGCAGAAGGTTCGTGAATAGTGGCCCGGGCCTGAGTTTGAACTCTCCTGCCTGCTGATCGTACATGTATGTCCCCATGACGTCAGCTGGAAGCAGATCAGGAGTGAACTGCACCCTCTTGAACTTGCAACCGAGGGCCGATGAGAAAGTGTTGGCCATCAGCGTCTTGGCAAGTCCTGGGAAATCCTCGATTAGCATGTTCCCATTTGACAGAATACCAACCGTGACCCTTCTGAGATTCTCCTGCTTGCCAATAATCACCTTGCTGACCTCGTTCATGAGGCCGTTAGAGATCTGTGAAACGGTCTGAATGAGCTCTCTGGACTTCGCATCTCCGGTTTTGGACATCGTCATTCTTCGCTCACCTATACCTTTCAGGCCCTCTCACTCACTACTTGAGTGTTCGGTTCTCTTGGGACTCACAGGCTTCATTGGCTCTATCGTCCCCAGAAGTGGTCCCCTTTGCGATGAATCGCCTGCAACTCCTCTAGGACCTCGGACTCGGCAACGCTCAGGTCCATCCTCGCTAGCTTTCTCGCGTGCGACTCTGGGACGTCGACCAGAAGCACGTCCTCCTCCTCGATCTGCCTTCCAGCTGTCGCGCCATCTATTGCCACTGCGACCTCGGCACCCTGCATAGCCTCCTTCATCGATTCCTCCCCTGATCGGATCGACTTGATCCTCCCGACCCTCTCACCGTCCTTCAGGAGGTACTGGCCGACGTGTATCCTGCCTGCTAGGACTCTGACGCCCATTACGGCTGGTTTGGAGACTCGGAATGTGTGATCCCTCATGAGCAGTATTCTGCCCGGGTAGACGATAGCCTCCCGACTCTCCTCTTCCATCTCTTTGGTCCTTTTCTCGACCCACTCCTCCCTTTCCTCGAGTATTCTGTAGATGATGTCCGAGCCGATATGGTGGACTCTCCTGTCCGACCCAGCTATCTCGCTCTCAGCATCAGACAGGATGTCCGTGCTGAATGCCATGATAATCCGGTGCAGTGGATCAGAGGACGCCTCCGCGCTTCTGACATCTCGCCTGCTCACCTTACCAATGGAAGCGGACCTGATGGGTACATCCACCGCTTGTAGCTCTTTAGCGAGAGCCTCCAAACCACCTACGGTGTCAGCCTTGATGCAGACCCCCTCCTCCTCCAGCTCTATCGAGAGCTCTGACTCTGCAGTCGCAGACGCTATCGCCTCATCACGCTCTTGCTCGCTGTGAACCACTCTCAGAGTGGTCCCTGCGAGCACGTTTTCGAGATCCGGGGCCGAAATCTTCAGTCCTGAGGCCGCATGTGCGACCTCGGTATCGTCCCAACGATCGCCGGCGTCCCTCATCTCGCTCATTCCTCGAGGGCTGAAGAGCCCCTTGACTCGGGTGGAGACCCCTCCCTCGGTAGTCACGACCACTATCTCGTCGCCCTTCCTGACAGAGCCTCTGTGGAGGATGACGTCAAGCGTCTTTCCGAGCCCCCTCTCCTCCTTCATCTCGAGTACAGTTCCCTCCCCGGAGCCATCGATGTCGGTAAGCTGGTCGGCTAGGTATCTCTCGGCCAGTCCTATGACCACAGCGAGCAGATCCTGAATGCCCTCTCCCTCACGTGCTGAGATTGGGACTAGTGCGATGTCCTTGGTGAAGTCCTTGACACGATCGTACCGCTCAATATTGAGCCCCTCTTCGGCGAACTTACCGACGAGCTCCCAGTACTTCTTCTCGAAGAGCGCCATTGCGTCCTTCGTCTGGCTTCGCATCGAGAGCGCCATGGGCCTCCCTCCCTGAGCGTCCCAACCGTATATCCTGTCCACTTTGTTGGCGGCTATCACGAATGGTGTCTTCGCGTTCTTCAGTACCCTAAGCGACTCGAGCGTCTGCGGGCGACAGCCCTCCATGACGTCGACGATCAGTATGGCGATGTCGGCCAGCGAGCCGCCCCTAGACCTCAGAGTCGAGAATGAGTGGTGGCCCGGCGTGTCAATGAAGAGCAGGCCAGGCGAGTCGAACGTCTTGCCCCCAAGAAGGGGTGCGCAGAGCTCGTTGAGTATGTCAGAGGGGACCTCGGTGGCACCTATGTGCTGGGTTATCCCCCCAGCCTCCCTGTCCATAACGGAGGCCCTGGAGTCGGACCCCAGTCCCCTGATGTGATCGAGGAGCGATGTCTTGCCATGGTCTACATGACCTAGGACAGCGACGATTGGTTGCCTGCGTTTCGACATTCAACCCACCTCATGCTCCTTCCCCTTCTGAAAGTGATAATCACTCGTAAATGTGCTTCTCCGCGTCTCGCGACCAGTCTACCAGTCCCTCAGGGAACCAGAGTCCGAGCTCAAACGAGGCCGTGTCCTCGCCGTCCGAGCCGTGAATAACGTTGTGGCCTATGTCCATTGCCAGATCGCCCCTGATAGTGCCAGGTGCGGCTACCCTGCCATCGGTTGGCCCAATGAGGTTGCGAGCGACGCTGATAGCGTCAACACCGGTCCAAGCCATTGCGACAACCGGTCCGGATGTGATGAATTCGATGAGCCCGCTGTAGAAAGGCCTCTCCTTGTGTACCTCGTAGTGGGTCTCTGCGAGCTCGAGTGAGGGAGTGAGCTGACGAAGTCCGACCATCCTGAGCCCCTTGGTCTCGAACCTGCCGATTATCTCGGCCACTAGGCCCCTCTGTACACCGTCTGGCTTGATCATCACGAAGGTCGTCTGCATGTCTCCCATGTTCCGGCCGACAAACCACCCCTATTTCAACGCAAAGCATGCCCCAAAGGGGCAATTATCGCTTAGGAAGTCCGTTTCTAAGAATATCAGCAAGAGTTCGCTTGATTACATCTTGTCTTAGCGCGGCACGATTTTTCAAAGGAGTGGAGTCAATTGATGCTACTTGTTCCCCATATTCAATACTTCATCCAGCGATTCTAACATACTAATGGCGTCCTCCTCCGTGATCACCATAGGCGGCTTGATCTTGATGACGTTGCTGTGGGGGCCGTCGGTGCTCATGAGCACGTTGTGGGAGAGCATCTCCCTCACGACCCTCTTCGCCTCGGCCGTCGCAGGCTCCTTGGTCT
>MDSV01049944.1_pt1 | contig 29655 bp, 26 predicted proteins | sample 810851 | NCBI WGS metagenome assembly MDSV01 (sample SAMN05326640, study PRJNA326480) | marine metagenome | isolation source: seawater | place: Atlantic Ocean: North East | collected 2012 | reverse complement strand
TCTTCAGTTTATGGAATAAAAAAAGAAAAAAATGTTACAGAAGATATGAAACTAGAACCTCTTACAGATTACTCTAAAATTAAAGGTGAATGTGAAAAAATATTAAATAATTATAAGTCTGATGAATTTATAACAACTACTATAAGGCCATCAACAGTGTGTGGTTATGCAAAAAGACAAAGACTAGATTTAGTTGTTAATATTCTTACAAACCATGCTTATCATAACAGGGAAATTAAAGTGTTTGGTGGTGAACAATTAAGACCAAATTTACATATTAGTGATATGGTTGACTCTTACTTAGCTATACTTGATGCACCAATAAAAAAAATTAATGGAGAAATTTTTAATGTGGGTTTTAAAAACCAATCAGTAAATGATCTTGCTAACGATGTTAAAAATGTTATAGGCGATGATATTAAAATAATTAATACAAAATCGGATGACAATAGATCTTATCATGTTAGTTCTGAAAAAATAAAAAAAATTTTAAATTTTCAAACAAGGTACACAGTACAGGATGCTGTATTAGATTTAAAAAGTGCTTTCGAAAAAAAATTTTTAGTTAATACTTTTAACAATGAATTTTTTTATAATATTAAAAGAATGAATAACATTAAATTAAGATAGTAAATTGAAAATAAAATATTCATATTTAAATAGACAATTTTCAAATTGTAGTGATCTCTGGCGAAATTTAAAAAAGTTTGTAAAAACTGGAGACTTTACTCTTGGCAAAGAATTATTAAAATTTGAAAAAAATTTTGCATCCTTGATTGGAGCAAAGTATGCTGTTGGTGTTAATTCTGGAACAGATGCAATTAAATTATCTTTAAAGGCACTTAATATTAAAAGTGGAGATGAAGTTATAACTGCTGCAAATACATTTGTTGCAACTGTTGGGGCGATTACTGAAATTGGGGCAAAACCAGTTTTTGTTGATTGTGATGACACTTTTTGTATGAACGTGGATTTGATTGAAAAAAAAATTACACAAAAAACTAAAGCAATAGTTCCAGTCCATTTCACAGGGTATATGACAAATATGATAAAATTATCCAAAATATCAAAAAAATTTAAAATTCCAGTTATTGAAGATGCTTGCCAATCTATATTAGGTTCAATTAATAATAAAAATGCTGGCGTCTGGGGCGACTTTGGAGCTTTTTCCTTACATCCTTTAAAAAATATTAATGTATGGTCTGATGGCGGCGTAATTACTACAAATAATCGAAAAGATTATAATAAATTATTATTATTAAGAAATCATGGTTTAATTGATAGGGACACTGTAAAAATTTGTGGTTACAATTCAAGATTAGATACCTTCCAAGCTGTTGTTGGAAACTGGTTACTGCCAAAGGCAAAATTTATAGCAAATCAAAGAATTAAAAATGCAAAATATTTTGATAAACACTTTTCAAAAATAAAACAGATAGAAATTCCTCCAAGATTAAAAAATTTCAAAATCGTTTATCATTTGTATGTTATTTTTGCTCAAAATAGAGATGCTTTACTTAAATATTGTTTAAAAAAAGGTATAGAAGCTAAAGTTCACTATCCAAAACCAATGTATCTTCAAGAAAGTTTAAAAAATTTAAAACATAAAAGAGGGGATTTTCCAATTACCGATAAACACTGTAAAAAAATTATAACTTTTCCATGTGATCAACATAGATCAAAAAAAGAACTTGATTATATAATTACTACGGTAAAAAATTTTTATAGAAAAAATGAAAATACCATACGTTAATTTTGCATTAAGTTGGCAAAAAGAAAAAAAAAATATTTTAAAAATTGTTTCCACTGTTTTTAAAAAAGGTGAATTTATTGGAGGTAAAGAAGTTGATAAATTTGAAAAAAATATTGCGAGATATTGTGGCACTAAATATGCTGTTTCTTTTAATAGTGGAACAGATGCATTAACTATTGGATTACTTTTGTTAGGAGTAAGAAAAGGAGATGAAGTTATAACACCACCAAACTCTTTTATATCTTCGACCTCTTGTATAGTTCACATCGGAGCAAAACCAGTTTTTGTTGACGTTCAGGATGATCAAAATATAGATCCATATAAGATTGAGAATGCAATTACAAAAAAAACAAAAGCTATTATGCCAGTCCATTTAACTGGCAGAATATGTGAAATGAAGAAAATATTAGCAATATCAAAAAAATATAACATTCCAATCATAGAGGATGCAGCTCAATCGATTGGCTCTAAGTATTGTAACAAAATGGCTGGATCATTTGGCAAAATAGGATGTTTTTCAACTCACCCTCTTAAAAATTTAAATGCTGCTGGTGATGGAGGTTTTTTTGTAACAAATGATTTCAAAATTTATAAAAAAGCTCAAGAAATGAAAAATCATGGAAATGTTAATAGAAATAAAGTCAATAAATTTGGTTATCTTTCTAGAATGGATGCTGTCCAAGCATCCATTCTAAATTTTAGACTTAAGGGTTTAAACACCGTGATTAAAAAAAGAAGAGCTAACGCTAAATATTTTTTAAAATATCTTGACAGGAAAATTTTTTTTTTAGTTGATGAAAAAAAGCATCAATTTAATACATATCACACTTTTGTTATTCAAACTAAAAATAGAAATAAATTGATAAAATTTTTAAAAAAAAAAGGCATAGGATGTGCAATACATTATCCTACTCCAATACATTTGCAGCCAGCATCAAAATATTTAAAAAATAAAAAAAATAGCTTCCCAGTAACCGAATATCAGTCAAAAAAAATATTAACTATTCCTATAAATCAAAATTTATCTATTGAGAATATAAAATATATCGTAAAAGTAATGAATAATTTTAAATAAATGTACCTAGAAAAAAAAGAAGAAATAATAAATCGTGAATACTTAAAAAAAGGGTATGTTATAAAAGATATTGCTAACTTTAAAGCATTTGAAGAAATAAATAAAATATTTTATAAAATTTTAAAACAAAAACTTAAATCAAAACTTAATTATGACAAGATATTAAATAATACACATAAATTGATCGATAAAAAGAAACTTAATGAATTTAGACTTCATGTAATAAAAAAGATTAATCAAAATAAAAGATTTAGAAAACTTTTTTTTAATATATGTAAACCTTACATCAATTCTATAGTTGGAAATGAACTGGTAATGCAAAAAAATCTAAATTTAAGTATTCAAAATCCAGAAGACGATAGTTCTTTATTGGACGTCCATTCAGACACTTGGGCTGGAGACTCTTCATATGAAGTAGTTGTTTGGTTGCCATTAGTTGACTGTTTTTCAACTAAGTCAATGTATATTATGAGCAAACAGGATACTAAAAAATATTCAAAAATTATATTTAAAAACAAAAAAAAAATTAACTACAGTTTATTTAATTTAATCAAAAAAAGGATAAAATGGTTGAAAGTTGATACAGGAAAAGTATTAATTTTTAATCAAAACCTAATACATGGTAACCACATTAATAGAGAAAAAGATACAAGATGGAGCTTAAATTGTAGATTTAAATCTATTTTTACTCCTTACGCAGAAAAGTCAGTAGGTGAATTTTTTGAGCCAATTACCTTAAGACCTGCCTCAAAAGATGGAATGCAGTATGACTTCTCATTGTTAAAGAATAAATAAAATAATATGAAATCATTGAAAGGTTATGTTTTTAGTAGAGAGATTGGTGAAAATTTAATTCCACAAAAAATTCAAAACATAGTTTTAAGAGACTACAGTAATAAAAAAAAATATAACTTTATAATGAGCTCAGTTGAGTATTCAATTAACAACAGTTTTATAATATTGAATAAACTGATTAAAAACTTAGATAAATATGATGGTATTTTGGCTTATTCAATATTTCAAATGCCGAATAATCAAAATAAAAGAGTAAAACTTTATGAGCAGATAATTTCAAAAAAAAAAGAGTTTCATTTTGCATTAGAAGATATAGTTATATCAAAAAGCGATATTCAAAATTTAAACTTTATTGAAGAAACAATATCAATAAAAAAAGCAGTCAAAAAAAATACTATTAATCTTAAAAAATTTAAAAATTATACCTAAAAAATATTCTTATGAAATATCCATGGTTTAAAGCAAAAAGTTTCACAAAAAATTATTTAGCTGAACTAACAAAAATTACAAAAAAAAATAAGATGACAATGGGTTCAAAATCTTCAGAATTAGAAAAACAGTTGAAAAAATATCTTAAAGTTAAGCATGTTATTTTATCTACAAGTGGCACTAGTGCACTAATGATGGCAACTTTAGCTTTAAATATAAAAAAAAATGACTTAATAATAAGTAATAACTACACATGGGTCGCAACTACTAATCCAGCAAAGATACTTGGAGCGAAAATAAAATTAATTGATACCAAGAAATATTCACAAAAACTAAATTTTAATGAATTAAATAAAAAAATTAAAAAGTATAAGCCTAAATTAGTTTATTTAGTTCATATGAATGGTGAGCCTAATTACAATAGTAAATTTCATAAATTAAAAAAAAAATACAAATTTTTTGTAATAGAGGATGCAGCGCAAGCTATTTTATCAAAATATAATAAAAAAAATATTTGTGGCACCAAATATGATATTGGCTGCTATTCTTTGGGAATTACAAAATCTTTAAATATGATTTATGGAGGATTTTGTTGTACAAATTCAGACACAATTGCTGAAAAGTTATTAACTATTAAGAATAATGGATTAAGTTCTGAAAAATGGTTTTTGGAGAATGAAATCGCTACAAATACTGGCTTAAATTTTAAACCTAGCGACCTTCATTCTTCAGTTGGTTTAATTAATTTTAAAATGAGGAATATTATAAAAAGAAAAGTATTAGAAATAAATAAATATTACATGAATAATATTAAAAATAAAAAAATTTCTTTTATGAAACTTGAGGGTAAATGGACCACACCGTGTTGGCCGCAAGTACTTGTTAAAAATAAAAAAGATTTTGAAAATTATTGTAAACTCAATGGTATAGGGCTTCATTCTGGAATGAGATGCTTAAGTGAAACACTTCCACTTAAAGCGCCAGACAAAAACTTTCCAAATTCTATTCACATGTCAAAACATGCTGTAAGATTACCCTCTGGTCCTGGTTACAGTCTTCAAGAAATAGAAAATATAACCAAAATTCTTAACAATTACTAAATAATGAAAAAAATTAAATTAAGCTTTATTGGAGCTGGTCTACAATCACAAATAGCACATATTATCAATTTTTACAAAGATAAGAGAGTAGAACTATTTGATGTAGCAGATTTTGATTTAGAGTTAGCAAAAGGAATTAAAAAAAAATTTAACTTCTCAGGTGTAGCCACAAGAAGTGCAGATGAAATAATTAATAGAAAACCAGATGGAGTTGTTATTGTTGTTCAAAGACCATTAGTTTCAAATTTAGTAAAACAAAGTTTGAAAGCAAAATTAAATGTATTGTCTGAAAAACCTCATGTTTTTTCATTAAAAGAACATAATGAGTGTGAAAAATATCAAAATAAAATTGTTTGGATGAAGGGTTATAATAGAAGATGGGCCTTAGCTGCAATTGAATTTAAAAAAAATTTTTCAAAATATAAAAAAAAGTATGGAAATTTAGTTTCAGTTGAAATGTTTTGTGATAGTGGTAATTCGTGGTTAGGTAACAAACATTTTGTTTTTCCAACTTTAGAAAAAAAATTTTTTTCTGGTAAGAAAAATAAATACCCAAATTGGATTAAATCAAAAAATAAAATACTTTATGAAAACTATTGGAATGGCGCTTCACATTTTATGGATTTACTAGAGTTTTTTGATTTTAAAAAAATTAGAAATTTTAACTCCTATATAAATGATAAAGTTTTTAATACTATGTTTATTGCAAATAAATCTTCGCAGAATTTTTTAGTAAATGTGACTATGTCCAAGTTTTCTCATAATGGATGGAATGAATATGCAACATTTAATTTTGAGAGAGCAAAAGTGACACTTAGATATAATTCTCCCATGCAGTATGGAGGTAGCTGTAGTTTAGAAGTGTCAGATTCTTCAGATAAAAAATTTTTTAAAACCTATAAAAATAATTGGCACTACGAGTATCAAAATCAAAATTTTATAAGTGAAATAATTAAACAAAAAAAAGGAAAATTAACAAATTATCTAAATGGAAAAACTTCTATTTCCACATATGAAAATATTTGGAAAAATTTTCAAAAATCTAAATAATTAAAGTTATAATTTAAACTTAATTCAATTAAATATGAACTTTGGTAAATATACTATTATTTTTTATAAATTATTAAAAATATTACTTTTATCTCCATTAATAATTTTAATGATAATTATTTATCCAATTGTAAGAATTAAAATTTTTGAGATTGAAACCAGGGCTATTGGTCATATGTCGCTTCCAATGGAAATATTTGCCTCAGAAATTAAAGAAAAAATACATAATTGCAATAGAACGATTTATCTTTGGTTTCCAAATAAAAAAATTGCAAACTACTTCTTACTTACTAAGTGGAAACAAAAATATATTATCTTACCTAGAGTAATTTTGGAACCTATATTTTCTTTTTTTAATAATAACAAAATAAAATTTGGTAATAAGTTTCTTATTCCTTACAGGCATTGGAAAAAATATAAGAACGGAAAAGAGTCTTGGCAAGATAAAGATGTACATGATGTTTTAGTTAAAACAAAACCAAATATATCATTTTCAAAAAATGAGATTGATAGAGGTAATAAATATTTAGATAACTTTGGAATTAATTTAAACGATCCTTATGTTGTTTTTTTTTTTAGAACACCAGACTATTATGTTAAAAATAAAATAATTTCTGATTATAAAATAGATCTAAGGAATCAAGTTTCCTTTAATTACTATGAAACTATAAATTATCTTAATAGCATAAATTATAAAACATTTTTATTAGGGGAAAATTATAAAATAAATAAAAAAACAGAAAATTTGATTTATTATAATAACAGTAGAGATAAGTGTGATTTTTTAGATATTTTTCTCCCATTTAATTGTAAATTTATGGTTTCTAGTGCTTCAGGGATTAGCACAATACCTGTAATGAATAGAAGAAAAGTTCTATATATAAATTTTAGCGAGTTATACCGTCACCATCACATAGATAGTAGATTTATTCCTTTTTATATACCAAAAAAATTTAGATCAATTTCAAGTCAAAATATTTTAAAATATTCTGAAGTATTAAAATTAAATTTAAGTGAACTTACATTTGAAGAAGAATTAAAGAAAGTTGGTTTTGAGGTTATAGAAAATACCAAAGATGAGATACTAGATGCAGTAAAAGAAATGGATTATTTTATAACACACGGCAAATTAAAAGAAAATGAAACAGATGATATTCAAGAAAAATTTAATGAGATATATTTTAATAAATTTCATTATAAAATTAAATATACAAAAATTTGTAGTAGTTTTTTAAAAAAAAATAAGGATTTGTTTTTTTAATAAAATGAAAAAAATACTATTATTATCAGATCCTTCAGACAATTATTCTTTAAAAATGATTGAGGTTATAAAAAAAAGTAAATTATTTAAAATAAAATTTATTATAACTACAAAAAAACAAAAAAAAAATATTCATAAAATTAAAAATATTATTATAGATAAGAATTGCTTAATATTTAGCGATGGTTTTCCTCATAAAAATAGAAAAATTTTAAAACTTTTAGTTAAAGAGAAAATTCACTTAGGAATATCAACAGGATTTCCAAACTTAATTAGAAAAAAGTTTTTAAATATGTTTAAAGAAGGCATGATTAATATTCATCCTGCTTTTCTTCCTTTTAATAAAGGATCACATTCAGCCTTTTGGTCAATTTTAAATTACAAACCTTACGGCTCATCATTACATTTTATGAATGAAAAATTTGATTCTGGGAATATAATAGATCAAATAAAAATTAAAAATAATTTATTTAAAACGGCTGAGGAAATATTTAAAGAATCAAGAGTCGCAGGCATTCAGTTGTTAAAAAAAAATTTAAATAAAATTTATAAGGGAAATCTAAAAACTATAAAAAATAAAAATTCTAAGATTAATTTTAAAAATGAAATAAATGAAGAAATTAACTTAAAATTAAATGGAAGCATTAAAATTAAAAAATTATGGGCAATTATTAGGGCTACTAAGTTTAAAAATCATGGTATTATTTTTAAAGTAAAAGATAAAAGATTTAAAGTTTTAAGCACTATTCAAAAAATATAAAATAATTTTATGGAAAAAAAAATAATATTTTAATTTTGATATCTTCTAGTGGCAAATCAAAAAAATATGAAAAAAAATAAAATTAATTATATAAAACTTTACTACTTGAGTTTTTTTACTAATTCTGAAATTTTTTTATCATAATAATAAATATTTCTCATTGCTTTTGATGCTTCAGTAGGAGAATATTTAAAAGCAATTTTTAAAATTTGCATCCAATTTGAGTTATTTTTTGATCTAATTTTGCTTATACTTTCTATGATTTTGAGATGATTACTTTTTTTCATTATATAAAAATCTTTATTTTTTTTAATTATACAATAATTACAAGATAAAAAAAAGTTTTTTGAGCCAGTATTTGACTTATGAACCTTTGCAAATATTTCAATTTTTTTAAATTTTTTTTCTAAACTAGATATTGCTTGTTTACCAATTTTTTTATTTCTAAACATTTTTAAGATTCCTATAGAAACTTCCCAATTTCTTTTTTTTTGGAGCCTTATATATCCTAAATTTTTATTGATATGCTTAATAATGAATATTTTATTTTTATTATCTTCTAGTTTATTGCTAAGCCATTTTTCATGATTTTGTTTATTAATTAACTCGGTGTTTTTTGAATATTTTCTTAGATCTTCTGAATTTCTTAATTTGAGCAAAAAGTCTGCGTCACTCACTTTAGCTTTAATTAGTTTAATATTCATACTTTTTTTATATATTATTTAAATGAATTTTAAATCACCATTTTTTGTTGCTGAAATTTCCGCAAGCCATAATGGAAAAATACAAAATGCAAAAAAATTAATATATAATGCAAAAAAATATGGCGCCGATGCTGTAAAACTACAAACTTACTCTCCAGAAACAATTACATTAAAATCAAAAAATAAGTATTTTAAAATAAATAAAGGACCTTGGAAAAATTATTACTTGTGGGATCTGTATAAAGAGGGTCATACTCCATTTAGTTGGCATAAAGAGTTGTTTAAATATGCAAAAAAGTTGAATATAAAAATTTTTAGTACTCCATTTGATGAAACAGCCGTAGATTTTTTAGAAAGTCTTAATTGTCCTTATTATAAAGTTTCATCATTTGAAATTACACATTTACCATTAATTAAAAAAATTGCTTCTAAAAAAAAAGATATGATAATTTCAACTGGATTGGCAAACTTAAAAGAAATAAAGACAGCTTATGATACAGCTAAAAGGTATGGAGCGAAAAAAGTAACTTTATTATATTGTGTTAGCAATTATCCATCTAATATTGATGATTTTAATCTAATGAATATAAGTTTATTAAAAAAAAAATTTAATTGTGAAGTTGGTCTATCTGATCACTCTTTAGATAATTCTATATCATCTACAGCAGTTGCTTTAGGTGCAAGAATGTTTGAAAAACACATTTCTTTGACTAAAGATAAAGGTTTGGACTCTCACTTTTCTTTGGTGGGCAAAGAGATTTACGAATACAAACAAAATCTATTAAAAATTCATAAATTAATAAAAAATAAAAATTTTTTTAGATCAAAAAAAGAACTTGAAAATAAAAAATTTAGAAGGTCAATATTTTCTTTAAAAGATATTAAAAAAGGAGAAAGATTTTCTTCTGAAAATATTAAAGTTGTTAGACCTTCAGATGGTCTTAATCCAAAGTATTACGAAAAATTAATAGGGAAAAAATCAAAATTTAATATAAAAAAAAATCATCCTTTAAAAACAAAACATCTTTAAAATGAATAAAATAATACCTTACGGAAAACAATATATTGAAAAGAGTGATATTATGGCTGTAACTGAAGCCCTTAAAAAAGATAAAGTTACCACTGGTCCTTATGTTAAAAAATTTGAGAATAAAATAAGTAAATTTACAAAGTCAAAATACTCAATTGTTTGTAATAGCGGTACAGCAGCACTTTATTTAGCTTTTAAATCAATAAATTTAAAAAAAAATGATGTAGTCATTATGCCTTGTATAACTTTTATATCTTCTTACAGTATTGCAAAAATGTTTGGTGCAAAGGTTTATCTTGCAGATGTTGATCCAAACAATGGTCAGATGTCTCCTATCGATGTAATGAATTGTTGTAAAAAATTTAAAATAAAAAAATTGAAGTTAGTAGTACCAATGTATCATGGGGGATACCCGGTTAATGCAAGTAGTTTTAAAAAATTAAAAAAAAAATTTAGGTGTTATATAATTGAGGATGCGTGCCACGCATTTGGCTCAAGTTATAAATCAAATAATAAAATTTTTAAAATTGGCTCATGCAAACATGCAGATATTTCAACTTTTTCTTTTCATCCCTTGAAATCAATAACAACATGTGAGGGAGGAGCAGTGACTACAAATTCTAAAAAGATTTACGAAAAATTACAAATTTATCGCTCTATAGGTATTGAAAGGTCAAAACAACACTGGAAATATGATGTTAGTGAGCCAAGCTTGAATTTCAGACTATCAGACATTCAATGTGCATTAGGCATAAGTCAGCTTGCTAAAATAAATAAATTCATAAAGAAAAGAGAAGAAATTGCAAAATTATATAATAAATTTTTAATTAATAATAAGATTGAGTTAATAAAATATAATAAAAATTTGAAATCAGCTTATCACTTGTATCTTCTGAAAATAAAAAATTTTAACTTAAAGAAAAAAGATATTTTTTTTAAATTTATGAAGAGAAAAAAAATTTATATTCAATATCATTATATTCCAATTTATAAATTCAAAGTTTTTAAAGATAAATTCATTGGAATGAATGCTAAACATTTTTATGAAAATACTGTAAGTCTTCCAATTTATTTTGAACTTTCAAAAAAAAAACAAAAATACGTTATTAATTCTATTCTTAGTTTTTTCAGAAAATGAAAATAGTTATAGGAACGGCAAATTTTAACCAAAATTATGGTTTAATAAATAGTAAAATTAAAAATTTAAGAGAGGTTAAAAAAATTTTAAATTATTGTAGAAAAAAAAATATTAAGTATTTAGATACTTCTTTTTCATACAAATTATCGAAAAAATTCATTGAAAACTTAAATTTTAAATATTTAAATATTATTACAAAAATAAAATTACCAAAAAAAAATAAAAAAATTTTCATAGAAAATTTGGAAAAAAAAATAAAGAAAGAATTAAAACTTTATAGAGCGAAAAAATTTTATGCTCTTTTACTTCACAATTCAAAAGATATTAAATCAAAATATGGTAATGAATTTTTAAAAAAAATAATGTATTTAAAAAAAATTGGATTAGTAGATAAAGTAGGAGTATCTATTTACGAGACTAGTGAGTTGCATCAAATATTGAAAAAATTCACCCCAAATATTGTTCAGCTTCCATTAAATATAATTGACAGAAGGTTTCTAGAGAAAAAAATTATTTTAAAACTTAAAAAAAAGAAGATTCAAATCCAAGCTAGATCGATTTTTCTACAAGGAATATTAACTAAAAAGCCGGATATGTTTCAATCTTTGAAAAAAAATAAAAGACTATATGGAATTATCTTAGGTTTATTTAATTGGTGTATTAAAAAAAATCTTGATTTAAAAGATGTGTGCTTACTATTTATCAAAAAGCAAAAACATATTGATTTTTTAACAATCGGTATTGAAAGTTTAGAACAACTTAAACAAAATATCTCTAGTTTGAGAAACTATAAAAATTTTGATTTAAGTAAATTTATTTCAAAAGATAAAAAAATAATAGATCCAAGGAAATGGTAAAAAAAAATATATCAGTAATTGTTCAAGCAAGATATAGTTCGACGAGATTTCCTGGTAAGATAATCAAAAAGATTAATAATACAACGCTTTTAGAAATACTTATTAAAAGACTTTTGAGATCTAAGAAAATTAATAGCATTATAATTGCATGTACAAAGAATAAACTTGATGATGAAATAATAAATGTTTGCAAAAAATATAGTGTAAAGATTTTTAGAGGATCAGAAAATGATGTTCGATCAAGATATTTGAAAGCTTCAAAAAAATATAAAGTACAAAACATTGTAAGAATAACGTCAGATTGTCCTTTGATTGATCACAAGTTAATGGATGCACTTATAGATAAATTTTTCTTAGGAAATTATGAATATTTATCTAATACAATTAAACCAACGTATCCAGATGGTATGGATATTGAAATTTTTAAATCAGAATTGATAAACTCAAGTAAGTATTCAAAAATTTCAAATTTAGATAAAGAACATGTTACTCCTAGTTTTCATAATAAAAAAAAATATAAAATTTACAATTTTGAGTCAAAAAAAGATTATTCAAATTTAAGATTGACAGTAGATACTAAAGAGGATTTTCTCTTTTTAGAAAATCTATTGAAAAAATTTAATTATGATTTTATGACACCATTAAAAAAAATTTTAAATTTTTCACATAAAAATAAAAATTTTTTCAAAAAAAATAATTTAGAAAAAAGAAATTTAGGAATGAAACTTAATTTGGGACAGAAATATTGGATAAGAGCAAATAATATAATTCCCGGTGGTACAATGCTTTTCTCAAAAAATCCAGACCTTCATTTACCTCAATTATGGCCAGCATATTTTTCAAGAGCAAAAGGAATTAATATTTGGGACTTAGAAAATAAAAATTATAAAGATATTTTTTTAATGGGAGTAGGCACCAATACTCTTGGTTATTCATATCACCCTATTGAAAATAAGATTAAACAAAATTTATTTAAAAGCAATATGTCATCATTAAATTCTATTGAGGAAATATTATTAGCTGAAAAATTAATAGATATGCATAAATGGGCAGAAAAAGTGAAATTTACAAGGTCTGGAGGCGAAGCAAATGCTGTGGCAATAAGAATTGCTAGAGCATACTCTAAAAGAACTAATATTGCGATTTGTGGATATCATGGTTGGCATGATTGGTATTTATCAACAAATTTGTCTAATAAAAAAAATTTAGATAATCACTTAATCAAAAATTTGTCTATAAAAGGTGTTCCAAAAAATCTTAAAAATACAGTTTTTCCTTTCGAATACAATAACTATCAACAATTAAAAAAATTAGTTAAAGATAAAAATATCGGAATAATAAAAATGGAGGTACAAAGAAATAATGTTCCCAAAAATAATTTTCTAAAAAAAATAAGAGAACTTTGTAATAAAAAAAATATAATTTTAATATTTGATGAATGCACCAGTGGATTTAGAGAAAGTTTTGGAGGTCTTCATTTGAATTATAATGTAAATCCAGATATTTTAATTTTAGGGAAAGCTCTTGGAAATGGTTATGCTATAAATGCAGTTTTGGGCAATAAAGATATAATGAACGCTTCAAATAAGACCTTCATAAGCAGTACTTTTTGGACTGAACGGATGGGTCCTATCGCAGCATTAGAAACACTAAAACAAATGGAAAAAATTAAATCTTGGAAATTAATATCTAATATAGGAAAGAATATTAAAAAGAATTGGTTAAAAATTAGCAAAAATAATGGATTAAAAATTAAGGTACAAGGACTGGATGCTTTACCAAATTTTATTTTTAATTCAAAAAACCATAATGCTTATAAATCGTATATTTCACAAGAAATGGTTAAAAAAAGAATATTAGCATCTAATACTGTATATACTTGTATATCTCATGGTAATAAAGATCTCAGAAATTATTTTGATATTTTAAATAATATATTTAAAAATATTAAAAAATGTGAAGATGAAAGAGAAACAATTTCGAATCTTCTAGATGTTGATGAGGGTTTGATAGGAATAAGAGGCAAATAATGTTTAAAAATAAGACGATTTTAGTCACAGGAGGAACAGGAAGTTTTGGAAAAGCTTTCATAAAAAATTTATTAATAAAAAAATATCCTTTTAGAAGAATAATAGTTTTCAGTAGAGATGAATTAAAACAACATCAAATGAGTCAAACTGAAATTTTCGATGAAAAAAAAAATAATCAACTAAGATACTTTCTTGGCGATATAAGAGATGAGAATAGAGTAAAGCAAGCTCTCAAAGACGTTGATTATGTAATACATGCTGCAGCATTAAAACAGGTTCCTGCAGCAGAATATAACCCACAGGAATTTATCAAAACTAATGTAATTGGCACTCAAAATATAGTGAATGCATGTTTAGAGAGTAATGTACAAAAAGCAATTTTATTATCAACCGATAAAGCATCCTCGCCTATTAATCTTTACGGTGCAACAAAATTGTGTGCAGATAAACTTTTTACAAGTGCTAATAATATTGTTGGAAAAAAAAAAATTTCTTTTTCAGTAGTAAGATATGGAAATGTAATGGGTAGCCGTGGCTCAGTAATTGAAACTTTCTTAAAACAAAGATTAAAGAATCAAATTACAATCACCCACCCTGAAATGACAAGATTTAATATTTTTTTGGATCAAGCCGTAGAGATGGTTTTGTGGAGTCTGAAAAATTGTAAAGGAGGAGAAATTGTAGTGCCCAAAATTCCATCTTTTAGAGTTACAGATTTAGCAAAATCTTTTGGAAAAAATATTAAGATTAAAATTATTGGTACAAGACCTGGTGAAAAAATTCATGAAGAAATGATTTCAGTTTATGATTCTGTTAATACTCTTGAGTTAAAAGATTATTTTATAATAATTCCAGATCATCTCAAAAATTTTTATAATAAGAATAAAATAGGAAAAAGATTTAAGAATAATCAATCTTATAATTCAAAAACAAATAATAATTTTTTAAGTATTTCAGATTTAAGAAAAATTATTAAAAGGTTCGAAAAATAAGAAATCAAATAATAATTTTTTAATATATCTCAACTTTTCTTTTTAATAATATGAATTTTATAAATAAAATTTTATTACGAAAAAAAATAAAAAGAAAATTTTCTGATTTATTCAAAAATGCATTATTAAATAAAAAAAAGGATAAGATAATACTTTTAGAATTTCACAATTCGACTTTTACTCATATTGGGTCATCATATGTTTGTGATATATTGTCAAAAAAGCATAACGCTAGAATAGAAGCATTTCCAGCATACCAGCTTGCTCAATCAAATTTAAAACAAACTATTTCTCAAAAATTGCTTTGGTATTTTGGTAATTTATTGTCTTTAAAAACTTTTGGTATATATAAGTCTTTTGGTGTGGCTAAAATATTTTGGCCAAAATTTAAAGATGATATTTACAAAAAATCACTACGAGAGTTTAAAAATTATAATAACAAAATAAGAAAAAAAGAGGATGTTGAAAATTATAAAATTGAAGGAATTTTAGTAGGTGATCTCATTTATGATAGTTTCTTAAAAAAAAAATTGTATCCAACTATAGAGATCGAGTCTGAGGAATTTAAAAACTTCTTTTTTGAGTCAATAATGTTATTTTTTTTTTGGAAACATTATTTTAAGAATAATAAGGTAAGTGCTGTTATTTTATTCCATAGTGTTTACTTATCAGCCCTCCCATCAAGAATAAGTATTTCTAAGAAAATTCCAACCTACATAGTGAATATTGAAAAACTTTATTGTTTAGATGATAAAAGAAAATTTATTGGATTAGAATATCTTGATTATAAAAAAAGATTTAACATGTTCTCAAAAAGTAATAAAAATAATAAATTAATTGAGGCTGAATCGAGTTTATTAAGAAGATTTAATGGAAAATTATCATCTGATCTTATTTATACATTGAAAAGTGCTTTTGGAAAAAAAACCAATAAAAGAGTATTAAAAAGATCAAATAGATTAAAAATTTTAATTGCTCCACACAGCTTCTGTGATTCTCCCCATTTTTTTGGAAATGCTTTTTTTCCAGATAATTTTGAATGGTTAAAAAATTTAGGAAAAATTTCAAATAAAACAAACTATGACTGGTATATAAAGTGTCACCCAGATTTTACCTCATATTTTGATAATACCCCAGAAATTGTAAAAGATTTCGTAAAAAAATATCCAAAAATAAAAATGCTTGAAGCTAGCACCTCTCATAATCAATTGATTAATGAGGGTATTGATTATGTTTTGACAGTATATGGAACTATATCAGGTGAATATCCATATTTTGGTATTAATGCTATAAACGCATCATCCAAACATACACAAGCTAAATATACATTCACTATTACTCCAAAAAATAGGAAATATTATATTAAATTAATTAAAAATTTAAAAAGGAGAAAAAAATTAAATAAAAGAAGAGAAATACTAGAGCATTATTACATGAAATATAAATTTTATAATAATGGCTGGTTTTTTAATGATTTAAATGAGGTAAAAAAATCTGTAAATGGTTACCACAATTTAGTTAAGTTGGAACTTTACAAATATTGGATTGAGAATTTTGACCTTAAAAATCATTTTATAAAATACAAAAATTTAGAAAAATTTTTTAAATCAAAAAGTTATGTTTTTATTAATAATCAAAATAATAGTTAAATTAAAAATATGATTGTATGAAATATATTAAATTCTTAAAAAAAATTTTAAACAGAAAAGAGAAGTTTAATATCTTTTATATATCCGTATTAATGGTTATAAATACTTTATTTGAGTTACTGAGTATGGGGATAATATTGCCAATAGTAACAATATTATTAAAAAAAGATTTCGATTTCTTACCAGAAAATTTTCATAATTTAATTGAAAGTCTTGATTATGTTGATCTTGTAAAATACTTGATGTTGGGAATTATTTTTATTTACATAGTTAAGAATTTATTTATTATTTTTTACAACTATCAACAAGGTTTATTTGTAAGAAATTTACAAATTAGAGTAGTAGGTGATTTATTTGAAAAATATGTTTTTCAAAATTACTCATTTTTTTTACAAAAAAACACAGGTACAATTTTAAGAAACATTAATATTTCAAGAATTGTTTCTTTGTGTTTGGTAAGTTACTTAATACTTGCATTGGAAATATTAATCATATCTTGTTTTTTATCATATTTACTATTTATAAATTTCTTACCTACTATCATAATCACTTTAATTTTTGTAGTTTTCGGCTTGGTTCTTTATAAAGCTACAAAAAACAAATTATATAGCTGGGGAACTTTAAAACAAGATTTAGACGCAAAGATTAATCAGCAAATAATCCAAACATTTTCTTTAATTAAAAATGTAAAAATTTTTAATAAAGAAAAAAAAATGTATAATTTTTTTGAAAAATTATTATTTAATTATGAGAATCTTACTTTGAAGACTGATATTGTTCAACAACTCCCAAGGGGGGTAGTTGAAATTTTAAGTGTGATTTCAATAAGTATTTTAATTGCAGTTTTATCAGCAACAGGCAAGGATGGATTAGAAATTTTAGCTTTGACAGCCATATATGCTGCTGTAGCTTTTAGACTCATTCCATCTTCAACAAGAATAATCACCGCAGCTCAAAGAATAAGAAATTATGGACCATCACTTAATTTAATTAAAAATGAATTTTCGTATTTAAAACAAGATAGGGAAAATATAACTAAAAAGATAGAGCCTTTAAAATTTGAAAATTTAAAATTTGAAAATGTTAGTTTTAAATATGAAGAAAAAAATGAGAATACTCTCTCAGACTTATCTCTAGAAATTAATAAAGGCGAGGTTATAGGAATTTTTGGAGAAAGTGGCTCTGGTAAAAGTACCTTGGTAAATTTGATCTCGGGTTTATTAAAACCATCAAATGGAATTATCAAAATTAATTCAAAAAACCTAGAAAATGAAAAACAAAATTGGTTGGCATCATTAGGATATGTTCCTCAACAAGTTACACTTTTTAATGATACAATTGAGAGTAACATAAGTTTTTTTGAAAATTTAAATCACGATAAAAATTTAAGAGAGAAACTAAATAAAGTTATAATTGAGGCAAATTTGGAAAATTTTGTCAAAAATTTACCTGAAAAAGAAAACACAATTGTTGGAGAAAATGCAGCTAAATTATCTGGAGGACAGATTCAAAGAATTGGTATTGCAAGAGCATTGTTTAATAATCCGGATTTTATCATATTTGATGAGTCGACAAGTTCACTTGATGAAAAAAATGAGAATGAAATTATGCAATTTATATATTCTTTAAAGAATAGCAAAACTGTCTTATTTATTTCGCATAAAAAAGAAATCTTAAATAATTGTGATAAAATATTTGAGGTTAAAAATAAGAAAATTTTAAAGATAAAATGAGTTATTTGTTAAAAAAAATTACACGTATAAATAATCTTAAAAATAAAAAATTATTTAATATTAAATCTAAAAAAATTTCTAATTTATTTAAAAAAATTTCAAATCAAGATAAAATACAAATTTATGATATTGGTGCTGGACTTAGATATTTACCTACTTTAATCAAATTTGATGGAATATCTAAGATACATTTAATTGATCCTAATGATAACATCGAGATATCTTACAAGAATTTGAAAAAAATATTTTGTGATAAAAAATCAATTCATAAGTATAAAGTAGGGCTGTCTAATAAAAATGAAAAACTATTTTACTATCCAGCGAAAGTCTCTTCTGGTTCTTCATTTTTAAATTTAAAGAAAAAAAAAGATGATTCTCAATATGACCCAAATTATTTTGGAAAAGAAAAAAGGCTTTTAAAAAAAGTCTATGATTTTGAGACTTTTAGAAAAAATAATAAATTAAAAAGCCCTGATATTGTTAAAGTTGATGTAGAAGGTTTAGAATTTAAAATCCTTAGTTCTATATTAAAAAAAAGTAAGCCGTTAATAATCGAAGTTGAGGTGAATTATGATAACTCTATTATTGGAGATACTTTTTTAAAGACACACAGTTTGACTAAAAAAAAGAATTATAAGCTCAATACTATTTTTCCAACATATCAAAATAATAATTTACCTTATTTAAGTGAAAGAAAAATGTTTTTAGAGGGTGATTATAATAATCCATTATCAAGAAATTCAATAACACAGTCTGATTGTTATTATATTTTGAATAAAAAAAAATATAATATTAGAGATTTAGTAATGTTGATTGGTTATGGATTTATTATTGATGCTAAAAAAGAATATGCCAAGATAAGAAATGAATTATCAACAGCGAATAAAAAAATTTTTGAACAATTATTTAATTCTTTAAAAAATTATGAACAGCATAAATAGATTATTAAATTTAACTTTCCAGTCTTTAATGAATCCAAAGAAATTTTTTTCTGTGCTAATTAAAAGATTTTTTTCAATACCAGAACTTCATTCTTTAGATAAAATTCAAAATCCTTTCTTGAAAAGAAAATTCTTTTATTTGTGGATAAATCTTTCAAAAAAAAATAATAGATTTAAAAAATTATTTTTTGATCATGAAAATGATGAGGATTTAGCTAAAATTAATATAGATTATAAAAATGATTTTAAAGAATTTTTTTTTAAAAATTTAGATAAAAATGGAGTTATTGTTCTAGAAAATGTATTGCCAAATGATGAAAAAATAAGGATTCAAAATGATTTCCATAATTTAAAAAATTTTAAAAATAAAGAAGAAAATTTCAATCATTCAGATTGGCTAATTTACCCTATTGAAACTATTGGATCGTGTAAACAAAGAATATATTCTAAAAAAAAAATTTCAGATTATCCAAATTTAGAGAAATTGAGTGATAAGTTAACAAAAGAGATATCTGGAAAAGTTTTAAAATCTGAAGCGGAATTTTATTTTGATAGATCTATTAAAATTCCAGAGGAAAAAATTCCTGGGGATAATGTTCTTCACATTGATAGATGGGCTCCAAATTTTAAAATTTTTTACTCACCATTTGAAGTGAAAATAGATGGTGCTCCATTCACATATTTGGTGGGAAGTCATAAAATTAATGAAAAATATAAAAGTATGATTTTTGATAAAAGTTTTAAAGATATTGAAAAATATCAAATATATGATTTAAAAAAAAAAACCCAATTATTATTAAAAGAAAATAGCCTAGCAGTGGCTCTAACAAATGGATTTCACGGAAGAAGTCCGTTTACTGAATTGAATGAGAGAATGCTGTTATTTCTTCAATATAACAAATCTTTTAATAAATTTTCATTTTTTAATTATAAAAGTTTTAATAAATAATTTTGATGTCTGAAAATTTAAATCCAAAACCATTAATTTCAATTATAACTGTTTGTTTTAATTCTAATAAAACTATAAAGGAGACAATTGAAAGTGTTATTAATCAAAAATATAAAAATATTGAATTTATAATTATAGATGGGAAATCAGAAGATGGAACATTGGAAACAGTTTACAAATATAAAGATCATATTTCTAAAGTTGTATCAGAGGAAGATGAAGGAATTTATTACGCATTTAATAAAGGACTAAAAATTGCAAAAGGAGACTTAATTGGTTTTGTTAATTCTGACGACATTCTTACACCTAGCGCATTAGAAATACTTGTAGATTATTATAATAGATATCCAAAAAAAGATTTCTTTTTTGGAGCAGTAAAAAAACATTGGGGTACATTATACGGTTTTAATCCATGGAAAATACATTTTACGTGGGGTTTTTATTCAAGTCACTCCACAGGTTTTTTTATCAAAAAAAAATCTGCAGATATTGTTGGTCCTTACAACACAAAGTACAAATACTCAGCAGATTATGACTATTTTTATAGAATGATTGTAAAACATAAATTATCAGGAATAGGTACAAAAAAAAAAGAAGTCTTTGGAATTTTTAGAAGAGGTGGATTTTCTAGTAAAATAAACTTTTTTGATCACTTAGTAGAATGCACTAAAATCCGTTTAGATAATGGACAAAATAGATTTATTGTATTACTTACAATTGTATTTAAGTTTATTACCAACATTAAAAGATTATAATACAATTAAACAAATTGAATATGAATTTAAAAAGTAAAAGATTTTTTAAAGAATATATTAATGAGTCTTGTCGTGCACTCCAGTCTCTAGATTTAAAAAAATTAGAATTAATTACTCAAATTATATTTCAAAAAATTAAAGCCAATAAAAAAATATTTGTTTGTGGCAATGGTGGTGCGTCATCAATTTCTAATCATTTTTTATGTGATTTTAATAAAGGAATAAAATCAACAAGTAAAAAAAAACTTAAACCAAAAATAATATCATTAACTAATTCTGTTGAAATTATAACTGCGATTAGTAATGATGAAAATTATGAAAATATTTTTGTTAACCAAATAGAAAATTATGCTGAAAAAAGTGATCTTATAATAACATTTAGTTGCTCGGGTAAATCAAAAAATATTATTAAATTAGTGAATTACGCGAGAAAAAATAATATTAAAATCATTAAATTCGTTGGATTTTCAAAAAAAACAAATTTTAATAAAAATGAAATAACATACTCACTTAATTTGAGTAATTATGGTGTAAGTGAGGATATTTTTCAGGCAGTAATGCATATGATTTCTCAATACATTCGGTCAAGTTTCATATCGAATTTCAAATTCAAAAAAAATAAATTATAAAATGTTAAAAAGAATTATTTCTTATAGAAATAGTAAATTTAAGAAGCTAAAAACTTACTTGATAGCTTCCAAAATTAAATTTTAATTTAAAATGAAAATAGCCTTTTTTTTATCGGGTTTTGGATCTGGCGGAATTTATAATCAAACAATGGGATTTTTAAATTTGATTAAGAAGATCCAAATTAATCAAAACGACTCTATTTGTGTTATATCAGATGAAAAAATCAAATCTAGTTTATTACTTGAAAATCTTGAAATTATATATTTTAAAAAAACTTTTTTTAAAAGAATTTTGTTTAATGTTTGTGAACTTATCAAAAAAAATAAATTTATCGAAACTGATAAAATTCAAAATCCTTTTCAAAAATTTTTGAAAAAAAATAACATTGATCTTATTGTTTTTGCACAACCATCATTTTATTCATTATATTGTGATGGAACACAATTTATAATTAATATCTGGAATACTGAAATTAAAAAATATTATAATTTTAAAGAGTTTTTATCTGGAGGATATGAGTATCAAAATAAAATCATTAGATTTGCAGTAGAAAAAGCTTTTAAAATATTTGTTTTTACAGAAAGAAATAAAAAGGATCTCAATGAATTTTACAGTTGTGATAATGAAAAAATTAAAATTCAGAATCTAACTCCAAATTTACCTTTTATCTTTAATAAAAATCAAAAACTCAATTACTTGGAAATTTTTAATAATTTTAAACTAGATAAAGAATTTAAGTGGTTTTTTTATCCAGCACAATTTTGGCCTCACAAAAATCATAAATATTTATTGGATGTAATGAAAAATCTTTTGAAAAAAAATTACAATAAAATAGGTTTCATTTTTTGTGGACCAGATAAAGGAAATTTAGATTATATCAATAAGGTAATAAAAAAAGAAAATTTAAATGAAAATGTTAAAATATTAGGATTTATAAATGATAAAGAAATGATTTCAATTTATAAAAATTGTCATGCTGTTGTCATGCCCACTTTAATTGGTAGATCAAGCCTACCATTACTGGAAAGTTTATTTTTTAAAAAAAAGATTTTTTATTCAAAAAATATTTTAGATGATGATTTAAAAAGATATGTTGAGGAATTTGATTTGAATGATCCAGAGGATTTATCCAAAAAAATTCAAAATTTTATTAAAGATCCCAGGTATACAAATTTAGATATAGAATACAATGATCATTTCAACGATAAAACTTTTATAAATAATTACCAAAATGTTTTTAATGAATTTAAAAATCTTGTTAGTAAATGGAGAAATATTTAATTTATGAAAATTTTAATTACTGGTGCAGCAGGATTTATTGGTTATTCTTTAGCAAATCAGCTTTTAAATAATAAAAAGAATATCATTTTTGGAATTGACAATTTTAGCAAATATTCAGGACGTGATATTAAAAAGCTTAGAATTGATATTTTAAAAAAATCTAAAAATTTCAAGTTTTATAAAATTGATATTAATAATAAGAACAAGATTGAAAATTTGTTTAAAAAAAATCTTTTTGATATAGTTGTTCATTTGGCTGCTGAAGTTGGCGTAAGGTATTCAATTATTAGACCAGACAAATATATTAAAACAAATATAAATGGTTTTTTTAATATTATTGAAAGTTTAAAATATAATGAACCAAAAAAATTTTTATTTGCTTCTTCCAGTTCAGTGTATGGAGATTGTAAATTATTTCCATTAAAAGAAACTCAGAATTTATATCCTAAGAATATTTATGCCTTGAGTAAAAAAAATAATGAAGAAATCGCTGATATTTACTCAAAAAAATATAAAACAAAATTTATAGCATTAAGATTTTTTACAGTTTTTGGTGAACTAGGAAGACCTGATATGTTTTTCTTTAAGCTACTATTTACTGCTTTTAAAAATAAAAAATTGTATGTGAATAACTCTGGAAATCATTATAGAGACTTTACATATATTAAAGATGTTATAAATATTTTAACGAAATTAATATTAGTTAAATTTTCAATAAAATATCAAGTTTTAAATATATGTTCTTCAAGGCCAATTTATTTAAAAGAATTTATAAGAATTTCAGAGAAGTTTTCAAAAAAAATTGATATTATAAATGTACCAGCACATCCTGCAGATGTTTATAAAACACATGGCTCAAACAAAAAATTATTGGGATTAATTAAAAATATAAAATTTACTAGATTAGAAAATGCAATAAAAAATTCTATTATTTCTTATAAAAAATATAAAATATTTGACCAAAAAAATTGATTAATTAAATAATTTATTTTTCAATTAAATATTTTTTTACAGTTCTAAGATATTTCCTACAATTTTTTTCAAAATTAAATCGATGCAAGCTTTTATAAGCTTCATCTATTTTCTTCTTACTATGCTTTTTATTTTTTGAATATTTTAAAATTAATTTTGCTAAACTTTTATAGTCACCAATCTTAAATAAGAAGCCATACTTTCCATTTAATAAAATTTCCCTGGGTCCAGTTGGACACTTAGAAGATATTACAAATTTTTTTAGAACAATTGCTTCTAATATAACATTTGGTAGTCCCTCAAATTTAGATGAAAGGATAAATAAATCAGATTTTTTTAAAAAAGGAAAAGGATTTTTTTGAAAATTTATTATTTTGACTTGATTGCTTAATCTATTCTTTTTCACAAAAGATTTTAATATTTTTTCATTTTTCCCATATCCAATGATTAAAAGTTTTAATTTTATTTTTTTATAAATTTCATTAATAGCTTTTAGCAAAGTAACTTGATCTTTCTGATCAGTGAATCTACCAATATTTATTATTTTGAGCATTTTTGATTTATTTGAATTAAAAAAATTAAATTTAATTTTTTTTTTGCTCTTTTTATTTATTTCTTTCTTATTTAAAGGATTATAAATTAAAAGTGAATTTACATTTAATTTATTATCAAGCTGTTTTTTGAATTCTTGGCTATTTACAATAATTTTGTCTGCTAATTTAAAAAATATCCTAAAAATAAATGTTTTAAATGTACTTTTTGACCAGCCCAATGGGGAAGAATTTGATCTTATGATAATTTTTACATTTAATAATTTACATAAAATTAATGCATAAATATTTGCTTGAAATGAAAAGACTGAACTATTTTTATTAGTTAAAATTTGTTTAGTTAAATTGATCAAACATATCAAATACTTGTAATATTTTGTTACATTTAAAATTTTTTTAGTATGGTTAATTATTTCAATTTTTTTATCAAATTGATTATTAAATCTATTATCGAAAGTTATCAAAGAAATATCATTTAAGTATTTTGATAAATAATTTGAAATTAGTATTATATTTTTTTCGACACCACCCCCCTCCATTGATGGCATGAAAATAATTAATTTGTTGTGATTTTTTAATTCTCTCTTAATTATTTTTTTCATGAATAATTATTATCTAAAAGCCAAAGAAAAATTTTGAATTTAATTTACGTATTTACTATCATAGATAAAATACTTATTCAAAGTTGAATTAAAATATTGTAAGTATTCAAATCATTAGATTATCAAATGTTATATAAATTATGTAAAATTTAAATATATGAGAAAAAGAGCAATCATAATTGGTGGATCTGGCCAAGATGGAATTGAAATGGCAATATTTTTGAAAAAAAAAAATTATGAATTGATTTCAATAATAAGAAAAAAAAACAATAAAATTAAAAAAATTCTCAATAATAAAAATATTTTTAAAATAGCTGATTTACAAAATACTCAAAAAATTATCAAAATTATTAAAAAATTCAAACCTAGAGAAATTTATAATTTTGCAGGGATATCAACTATTTCAGAATCTCGAAATAAAATATTATTAAATGATAAGGTAAATAGTCATGCATTTTTAGCAATATTGGAAAATTTAAAAAAGATGAAATTTAAAGGAAAAATTTTTCAGTCATTATCTGCTGAGGTCTTTGGTGATTATAATTACAAAAAAATAAATCCTCAAAGATTTAATCCAATCAATCCTTACGCAATATCAAAATTATCATCATATTACTATTCTAAATATTTTAGAAAAAATTTCGGACTAAAAATTTATTGTGGTTTTTTTTTTAATCATGACAGTAAATATAATAAAGGTGCTAATGTAATATATTATGTTATCAATAATTTTAAAAAAATTTTATTAAAAAAAAAAAAATCTTTTTCAATCAGAAATGTAAATGTAAGAAGAGACTGGAATTTAGCAACAGTTTTTATTGAAAAAATTTGGCAAATTTTACAAAAAAAGAAACCTTGTGATTTTATTTTGAGATCAGGTAAATATGATTACCTTGAGGATATAGTATTTAAGGTTGCTCAATTTTACAAGATACCGATGAAAATAATTGTTAAAAACAATAAAATTATTTTTATTAATCCCAAAACCAAAAAACCAATTATTTACTCAAAGAGAATTAAGGAAAAATTTGAAAATGATACTCTTAATATTTTAGATTTTAAAATAGGTAAAAAAAATAAAATACTAAATATTGTTAAAAATATTGACTCTTATCTCTAAAACTTTATTTTGAAGAAAAATTGACACAAAAAAAAATTTATTATTGGTCACCTTCACTCGTTAATGTAGCTACTAACAAAGCAGTCATTAATTCTGCTTTTTCAATTAATCGTTATGATAAAGATTTCAAAGCTGAAATAATAAACTTTTTTGGTGAATTTGAGAGATATCAAGAAATTATTAAGAGAAAAAAAATAGGATTATTAAATTTTTATAATCCAAATTTATTTAAATTTTTTCCCCGACATGGAAAAATAAAAAGTAGAATATCTTATATTATTATTTTTCTTTTATCTTTTTTCCCATTAAATAAGATTATAAAAAAAAATAGTCCAGATTTTTTAGTTATCCATCTAATAACATCATTACCTTTGATTTTACTGGTTTTATTTAATTATAAAACAAAATTTATTTTAAGAATATCCGGGTTACCAAAATTAAATTTTGTAAGAAGATTTCTATGGAAACAAGCAGCTAAAAAACTTTATTGTATTACTTGTCCAACACAAGCAACTTTAGAAAACTTAACAAAACTTGATATAATAGATAAAAGTAAATTAAGATTATTAAAAGATCCTGTTATTGAAATTTCAAATTATAAAAGAAATAAAATAAAGTTTAAAGCTGATCAAATAAAAGAAAAAAATTTCTTTTTTTCAGCTGGAAGATTAACAAGACAAAAAAATTTTCTATTTTTATGTGAATGTTTTAAAGAAGTTTTAAAAAAATACCCAAATGAAAGATTATATATAGCTGGGGAAGGAGAAGATTTTAAAAAAATTAATAATTTCATAAAATTAAATAATTTACAAAACAGTATTTTTTTAATTGGATTTTTAAATGATCCAAAACCTTATTTTCTTAAATCTAAAGGATTTATTCTAACATCTCTATGGGAAGATCCTGGATTTGTTCTTATTGAAGCTGGAGCGATGAGAAAAATCGTTTTATCTAGTGATAATTTAAATGGTCAAAATGAAATAATTCAAGACTATAAAAATGGCATATTATTTCAAAAAAATAATAAAAAAGACTTTTTAAAAAAATTTGAGTATTTTTATAATTTAAAAAAAGAAGAAAGAGCTTCTATTTTGATTAATAATTATAGAGTAATTAAATCTTTTACATTATTTTACCATTATAAAGTTTTAAAGAAAATTTTAAAATTTAACTAATATGTTTTTAAATCTTTTTTTATTTGTAAGTTTTCCAATATTAATCTTAATAAGTACGATTGGTTATGGTTTAATTTTTAATAATTTATTTTTAAAGAATAACAATTATGTAAATATATCTGTATTAGGTTTTTTAGGTTTATTCACTTTGTATTTTATCTCTTCATTTACACATGTTTTTGTAGCTCATAGTTATATTCACAATATTCTAGTTCATAGTTTTGGAGTATTTTTTTTCATTTTGTACAGAAAAAAATTCAATAAAGACGAATTAAAAATACTTTTAATTTTCTTTTTAATTTTATTTATTGGCTTTTTTATATCTAAAACCAATGAAGATTTTCCATATTATCATTTACCAATGTCATTACAACTTGTTGAGAATAAATTACAGTTTGGATTAGGAAATATAAACATAGCGTATAATCATTTTTCTTCATTATTTCATATAAATTCTTTATTCTATTTACCTGTTACAAAAGCATATTTATTTAATTTAACAAATTTCTTTTTTCAAATTTTTTTCTTTTCAGGATTAATAATTATTTTAAAAAAGGAAAGAATTCCTGATTTTTCAAAAGTTTTAATTGGAATAGTTTTATCAATTTATATCACGAAGTTTAATAGATTAGCAGAATATGGAGCTGATTATGCCGGTCAACTTTTAGTTATTTTTAGTATTATTATAACCTCAATAATTTTTTTTAATAAAGAAACTAAAAAAAAGACAAATGCACTAGAATTATTTGAATTAAGTTTTTATTTAATGTTCTTTGCAATAACAACAAAATTTATGTATTCAATTTATTTTATAATTCCATTATTAATGGGATTTAAGATATTTGGAATTCCAAAATTTTTTTTATATTTTTTAAATAAAAAATTTATTTTTATCGCTTTATTAAGCTTAATATCATTATTATTTTATAATTTTTCCTTATCAGGTTGCTTAATTTATCCTGTTTCACAAACATGTTTTTTTGATTCTGTAAGCTGGACGTTAAATGAAGAATTAATGAAACACATGGAGCTTCATTATAGTGCATGGTCTAAAGCAGGTATTGGTGCAGGATTTGCACTGAATGATTTAGAGAACTATGTTTCAAACTTAAATTGGCTAGGTCACTGGACTAAGGAATATTTTTTTAATAAAGTTTCTGATTTTATTTTGTTAATTTTATTTTTCTTTTTATTAATATTTTTTCTCTTTAAAAAGGATTTAAATATTAAGCAAGTAAAAAAAAACCAAATATTAAATTTTCTATTTTTTTATTTATTAATATTTATCGTTTTTTTAATTTGGTTTTTAAATTTTCCTTCACTTAGATATGCAGGTTATTCAATAATGTTGTTGTTATTTGTTTGCCCTTTTTGCTTATATATTTCTAACAGAATTAGTTTTAATGATAAAATAATTAAAAAATATTCAATTTTGTTTTTAATTTTAATTATAATTTTTAATCTTAGAAATTTAGATAGAATAAATAAAGAATTTTCATTAGAGGAATATGAACATCATAATTTTAATAACTTCCCGTTTTATTGGATAAACTTGCCTAATTCCCAACCTTTAGAAAATGATTTAGTGAATCTGAATTTAGTTAAAGAAGATCATTGTTGGACTGTTCCTACAGTTTGCATAAAAGAAGATAATTTAAAAGTAAAAAAAATTAAAAATTTTATTGTTTTTTATAAAAAATGAAAAAAATATTATTATCTGTAATAATTACATATTATAAAAAAAAAAATTATATAAAAAAAACTTTGAAATCACTTGAAAATCAATCTTTTAAGAATTATCAAGTAATCCTTGTTTATGATGATCCCGATAAGACAGATTTAAATTACATCAAAAAACTTTTATTTAGATTTAAAAATAGAACAATTATTATAAATAAAAAAAATTTAGGAGTTGCAAAATCAAGAAATATTGCTTCAAGATATGTTAAGGGAAAATATACAGCTTATCTAGACTCCGATGACATTTGGAAAAAAAATAAGATAAAAAATCAACTAAGTGTCATGTTAAAAAAAAACATGGATTTATCATACACTTCATTTTTAATAATAAATGAACATGACACAACGATTGGAAAAAGAATTATTTCTAAAAAAACTTCTTATCAAAAGTTGATTAAAAGATGTGAAATAGGATTAAGCACTGTTATAGTTAAATCTACCATCATAAAAAAATTTAAATTTCCAGAAATAAAAACTCAAGAAGATTTTGGTTTATGGTTAAAGTTACTAAGAAATAATTATAAATTTCTTGCGATTAACACGATTTATTCAAGCTGGAGGAAAGATAGCGGTTCATTATCCT
>MDSV01192347.1_pt1 | contig 29658 bp, 36 predicted proteins | sample 810851 | NCBI WGS metagenome assembly MDSV01 (sample SAMN05326640, study PRJNA326480) | marine metagenome | isolation source: seawater | place: Atlantic Ocean: North East | collected 2012 | reverse complement strand
TCTGGCCCGTTTGGTGGATTATCTACAAGTTGCGAGACTACTGAGAAATCGACATCGTGCCAGCCATAAATTTTTCCATTTTCACCAAGTTGTTTGTTGCGATCAAAGTAATCTAAGGTTCTTGTGGTCATGGGCATCCTGTGAGTTGGATCTGTCCAGAAATTATCTGAACCAGCATATGGTACTTGAATATGTATTTTGGCGCCTCCGCAGCATACTCTGTAAAGCTCTCTTATTACATTAAGGAAATTGTCTCTGCTTATATGTTCTAAGACGTGTTTCATCAAAATCTCTTCAACCGAATCGCTTTCTATGGGCCAAGGAGTAAACTCTATATTATGAGATATATCGCATTTACAGTCTCCAGAATCTAGGTTTGTCCAGCCTTTCATATAGTCATTGCCGCAGCCTATGTTTAACTTCATTAAATGTTCTCCACTATTTCTATAATTTTATTAGAATATTTTGTATAAGATAATTCTTTGATTTGATTAACCCTACTTTTTATCTTGTTTAAGATAGTATTTAAAATCAAGTCTAATTCAATATCATTGTTAGTATTAAAAATAAAATCGGGTTTTATCTCTAACCCCATCCATCCGACATTAGACGCTATGATTGGAATTCCGCAACTAAGAGCTTCTATTGTCGCCATGGGACCAGCTTCCCACAGGGATGGAATTAATAGATAGTCTATTTTTCTATATAAATCTGGATATTTTTCATATACTTCGTGTTCTTGGTATTCAACCTCCACCCCTTTTTTATGAAATAATTCTACAACTTCTGCCCAGTCCTTGCCAACAAAGAGGAATTTAAATTGCTTTAAAACATCTTTCTCTGCCATTTTTTTCATAAAATGAAAACCTTTGCCTTCATACATGCCTCTTTGAAATATTCCTATAGTTTTTTTTCTGGGTTGAAAATTTTTAGAAAATTCTCCAGGCATTATTGTGGACATTTTTTCTTCAGGGTAGTATGGCGAGAATGCATTGAAATATCTTGAGCACATATGAACTATATGATCTAATTGCAACCAATGAGGAATCAAGTATCTCAAGGAATTTTCATGTAAATGAGTAAAGAATCCAATATCTACTGTATTCGATGGTCTGTGATAACAGTTTTGCACGTCTATATAGAAATTCGCAGAAACGTCATCCTTGGCGTTTTTTGATATTGAGAAAACATCTGGTCGGGCAGCGCAGACCCTCTCGGCTATTTTTTGAAGTATCCAACCCGAATCAACAGTGATTACATTAATCTTCATTAAAAATAAACTGTGGGTATTTTTTTACGAATTTTTTTGTAGGTTTTGGAAAGCTATCATCTATCTCTACAATTTTTTTCTGAGCGAAGTCATCTTTCCTGTCAAATAGATCGGCTTGAGTTGTTATTTTACTTTCTATATCTTCTACATCTAATGCTCTATATTTTTCTGGAGTATCTGCTATATTGACAATCTTTTCTTTGATTCGACTTGGTCCTCCCATGAACGAAAAATGCCACCCGCCATTTTCTACTGCATTTATGCCCCTGTTATTTCTTAGGTCTTGGCATATGTTGAATGTGGCTGGACTGGCTATAACTGGACCATCCCACATTTGCTTTTGTTCACAATTTATGTAATAGTAATATAACTTTTGCCTAAGTGTTACCCATTGTTTGTGGCAAAGGTTTTCTTTTACCGTTTGAGGGTTTGGTATTTCATCTAAATCTGAAACTATAATCCTGTCTTCTGCCGTTAAATTTTGATTGTTTAAACCTCTGGCTAGACAATTTCTTTGGTAATTTTCTGGAGCCCAGTCATCGACCCCAGACGCTTTAACCATTTCCTCTCTGTAGATAGGTAGGTCATCGATTTTTACATGAATAACCTTATCCATGAATTCAGAAAACCTGTCTTTATTTTTGTCAAATATAAAATCTTTATCTTTTCCAGTATGCGTTCGATTTGCCTCAGCTATAACAAAATAGTCTACATGTTCATATAAGGTTTGAAATCTAAACTCTAGAAGTTCTAGCTCATTAAAAAATGGAAAGCAGTCAAAAACCCTCATAGTTGTTCCTTTAGTATGTTTATAATTTTTTCAGATGTATTTCCGCCTCCAAGCCATTTGGTATCAGGATTGAAGTTTTCAACAAAATTCAGAGTTTCGTCTGGCAGGTTCTTTTTGTTTGCATTTATCATCATAGAGCAGCCGTTTTCTACAGACTGAGGTCTTTCTGTATAGTCTCTAGGGACTATGACTGGAGTTTCTAGTAACGCAGGCTCTTCTTGGGCGGTGCCAGAGTCTGATATTATAAACTTAGAGTGGTATTGTTCTAAAAGAAAATCTTTATAGGACATTAAGTCAACCATACTCAAGTCAGAGTAGTCTATTTTTAATTTTTTCAAATAGGAGCTCGTTCTTTTAAAGTTTAAAAATTTAACTTTTAGACCTGTCGATTTTTGGCAGCTTCGAGCAAAGTTAATTATGTTCTTGAGTCTGCTTTCGTATTTAAAGTTCTCTGGTCTATGTATATCAAGTAAGATGTGGTTGTTTCTCTTTTCGTATAAAACTTCATTGTTAAAGCAGTTATTGAGAACTTCGACAATTGTATTGCCTACAACATGTACGCCTTTTGTGATGTTCTCTTTCCTTAAGTTGTTCTTGTAGTCATCGTGGTATACAAACAGGAAATCTGAGCAGTGATCACAAACCGTGCGATTTATTTCCTCGAGCATTCTCTTGTCTCCAGATCTCATTCCCGCTTCAATGTGTCCGATTTTGTAACCTTCCTTTTTTAGTTGCATTGCGCAACATACAGAATTCGAGTCTCCGAGGAAAAGTATGAGGTCTGGTTTTATGTTTTTTGATTCAATTAACTCAATGAGTTTTACTGGAAGATCTGCTGACTGATGATAATGTTTCTTTCCGTCTGCGCCAATATTTAGATTAAAGTCTGGCTTTCTAATATTTAGTTCGTTAAAGAAAACTCCAGAAAGCAATTCGTCGTAATGCTGTCCAGTATGAACCAGAATATGATTGAAGTTTTTATCTAAATCCGAAAAGATTTTAGACATTCTTATGAAGTCTGGCCTGATGCCAGTAACTGTCATGATTGTCTTCATTCGTTGTCTTGAGACTTGTAACTTTTTCTATTTAACGTAAACCCGTGGTATAGTGAGTAATTGTCGACCTCTGGTTTGTATTCTTGATTGCCACAAAAACCTTTATGGTATTGATGGTATACAACCTTATCTGAGCACGTTATATTCATGTTTTTCATTCTTATCCTATGAAGGAATTCATTGTCATCATAACCAACCCCTTTTGCATATCTTTGGTCAAAGCCTTGTAGGTCTCTGAGGTCTTTATTTTTCATTGCGGCGCAAAAATGCAATGAATGGTCTCTTATATCCTTGTGTTGATACCACGAGTCAAACGAACCATCGCTAGAGGCTGACTTTGTGTTGCCTTCGAATATGTTATCCAGCTCTGGCGAAGATTTCTTAATTGCTTCTGTTTGATCTGGGTCGGCTGAGAAACAGGAGTAGACCCTATATTCATTATCCTCCAAGTTTAGACAGTCATCTAAGATGTTATCGTAATGTGTGCATTCTGGATTTTGTATTAAAATAATATCTCCGTAAGCGTGTACAAATCCGACATTGAAGGGTACGCATGGATTGCAGTATTTTTTTTCTGGGGGCATTTGTACGACTTGCACGTTAAAATCACAGAATTTCAATCTTTCTTTCGTGAGGGCGTGTTCATCGTCACTACAGTCATCTACAACAACTAAGTCCCAATCGTGCCTGCCTTTGTAAAGCTTGTTGAATCTTTTTAGTGTTGATTCGAATTGGGGCCATCTATTATAATAAGTGGTGACTATGCTAATTTTCATAAGAGAATAAGTGTTTATATTTTATATTGTTTATCGAAGGCCCAAAGTGAGAAGTCCAGGAATTTTCTAGTAGGTATTCTGGAAATGCGACATTGCCGTCTTGATGTTCTGTAATATTTCCAGATCTTAGTTTTATATCCCTGCCATAATAATCTCTTTCTAGATTAAGCTTTACTAGCTTTTCGCTTGAGTATGGGCTTGTTTTGTTTTCAAGGGCTTCTTTTATTTGTTTTTCGAATAAATCTTTATTATAGCTTTGACTGCCTTCTGCTATTGTTCTGGCTTTTATTGTCACTTGATTAGCTCCTCCGACATAAGAGTAGTGCCAGCCTCCGTCATCTATCTCTGGTCCGAAATCTTTATTGTTTCTCAATATTTGACATGCAGCTCCATTATATTTTGCTTGTATTAGTTTTAGCTTATGCCATTTAATTGCAACAGTTCCTGTTACGTTTTTTGATGAGTATAGATCTATGAAGTGGATAAAATACATTTGATCAAAGAAGCAAAAGTCATGCCTAGTTGCTTCTTTAAATTTTCTTGGGTTGGGTATTTCATCGCAATCAGATATTAATATTGTATCGTCTAAATCTAGACCCATTTTATTTAATGTGTCGTATATTTTTATTCGATGCTCATTCTCTCTTCCCCAGGCAGTATCTTCCTTAAGGGGGACTTTTATGTGAATAATATTCTTGTCTGGATGCTCTAATCTTACGGTTTCTAGCGCCTCATCATTTAGAGTTATTTTTCTTTCCTTGCCAGAAAGGTGTTCGTGCATTCCTTCAAAAACTAAGAAGTCATCGACTTTATCTCTAAGTATATCAATTCTTAGCCGAAGTAAATCCACTTCGTCTCTAAACATAACGCAGTCGTAAAATTTCATAAAAGGTTCTCTAGAAAGTTTTTTAGTTTTTCGTTTTGCTCTTCATTGTTAACGAGTTCTCTAATCCTCTTTGCGCACCTTTCTTGAACCTCTGCTCGATAGTCGTGTTCATTTAGTAGTCTCTTTACTTGATCTTCGTAGCTCTGCCCGTTGGTGAATGAAAATGCTGTAGTTCCCAGCTCGCTCCATTTAAGAAAGCTTTTGTTTGCGGTTAAAGGGTCAAAGAGGAACACTGGCCTTCCTCTGGCCATACTTTCAATAATGGCAAAACCATAACCCTCTAAGCTTTTTACATGAAGGGTAAATGCGCTTTCGTTCATTATCTCCGCAGTTTCTTGTTTGGTAGATTCTTCGCATAATATATAATCCAGAAAGCTTGATGTGTGTTTTCTTATAGTATTGTATATATCGTAGTCTTCCGAAAAATTATTTTGATAGTCACATATATAGGTTCCAACCTTATTTGATTCGCTAGACCCTTCATATGAGAACATATCATAGTCTATCCATGGCCTATAGTGGTGGTGATGAACGCCTTTCTCTTTGCATATAGATGCCGCGAGATTATCTGCTGGTAGATAGTTCTTAATTATGTCCCATGGGTATGCCGAATCCCAGTAGTCATTTCCGCTATAGAAAGCTAATTTCGCTCCCCAGTTTTTAGCTTCTTCCCAAATAACATTAATCACCTCAAATTGATTCTCGAAAGCAGACACAAATATAACGTCGGGTTTTATTTCCATTAATTGCTCGTTATTTACAAGGATTGTGTTTTTACCGAAATCATGCTTAGCTAAGTTTTGTTCATCGTGAGACTCGTTCCAGACCCATTTCTGAGGAGGGTACTGGGACACCTTGTAATCTTTAGATGGTAGAATTAGTTCGTGACCAATTTCTTCAAGAGCTTTTCCAAAATTTCTCGTTAAGGTTATATGTATGTCTGGGAAAAATATTTTCACTTAACTATAGTAGAGTTGTGTCCCTTGTTTCTCCATTTTTTTCCATCTTTACATAACACAGTGCTGATATTTCCAAAAGAGTTTGTTCCTGTTAGCTGTTTATACTTGCATTGTTGAATGTTTAGACACATGGTTATTACCGACTCTGGAACTTTTATCATATACTCTGGATACCCTTCATCCCATAACATTTTTATAGCCATCCCAACACTCATTAGGCTGTTCATATATTTGTTCATCTGGTATGGGTTGCCAATTGCCAGTTGATCGTTTACCTGCATTGGGAGCGATGCCTTGTCGTGAACAAAGCTAAATGCGAATTCTTTTTTTAATTCTTCTTCGTGGTTGTAAACATTGTCGCTTTCGAATAAAGGTAATAGGATGTTTTTATTTTTTATGCAATCTTTTATCTCATGCTTTTTAATTTGCTCTAATACCATTATATCTGGCCTTAATCTGATAACTAAATCGTAGTCTTTTTTCTTTAACTTTTGATGTCTTTGGAATATGGAGTTTACCGCCTTGATACCAGCGAGCATCGGGATTAGTCCTGTGTTGGGTTCGTATGCAAGGTTTTCTGGCTTAAGACATTTCATTGTTTCCTCGAAGTTAATTGCCTGCCAGCTAGCGGGTTTGTAAAACTTTACAAAATCTTCGTACGGTTCGTCGTCCCATGTCGATAGGAAGATGTCTGGCTTTAATGGAGATATAATATTTTGAATAATGGATTCCGAACATTCTTTCCAGTCTCCAAGCTTTCCGCTAAAACATAGTGCCACTTTCATTCTGTTATGTATTCTGTTATATTCCTTTGGGCAACAAGCTTTTCTATGTCATCTAATAGATGTGGATACAGCCTGTATGCTGGATTTCTTAAGCAATTTTTTAGGATCTGCCCAGCGCTTGTTACTTCGTAGTGAAGTGGAAATACATACCTGTCATTAAACAGCCATCGAATGAGATATGAGTATTGAACAACTCCATATTGCTTGCAGTATTTAGAAAACGTAAATACGGGTTTTCCAAAATGGTATGGGATATATCTAATTCCAGAATCAATCCCAAACATTGCGGAGCATTTACTTGCTATAAAAAATATTTCATTTAGGTCTGCATGTATGAAGCGGAGTCTTGGGTTGTCCTCGCTTATTAGTTTTTCGTATTGGTTTTTTGAGTTTTCGTCATAAAGCACTACAACATCAAATTCTTGGGTAATATTATTTAGTAGTTTTGATATATACCAGCTTTCCATGTTTGAGTCTGCGTCATCTCTTGCGTAAAGATGCGCGAGAATGAAATTATCTGGCAGGGATCTCTGGGCTTCCATTCTTTTCTCTGGCTTTGGGAATATGTTAAAGTACTTAAACCAGTCATAGTCATGGTTTAGCCATTCTAGTGAATCTATGTGAAGATCGTAAAACTTGTCGTAATCTTCTGTCATGATTTTGTATTCACTATTCGGTACATTTTTTATGTTGCCTCGATGGTCTTCCTCTGGGAAGTTTGAAGACTTTATTCTGAAATTTTTGTATTTCTTTTGTTTGATTACGTGGGTTTCCTTGAAGTGGGATGGCCACATTTTATTTAATATCTCGGATTGATGCGAATTACCTTCTGTGTCTGAAAATAAATCAATCTCGCAGTTGGGGTGCTTTTCTTTAATCGCTGGAATAAATCGGTTTGCCGCGAAATGATCTCCTAGACCGCCTTCCATTCTCACCGATATTTTCAAGATAGTTTTCCTTTCACGTAAATATTGTCCTTGTCAAGGACCACTGTAGTCAGTTGAGTTAATGTCTTGTTTGCGGTTTTCTTCCTTAAGATATGTTTCGCTCTTGCTAGCCTACCTAAGCTGGCTGATACCTTACCGTTGGATATACCCCCTAGATCTTCCGATATCTTTTTGTTTGAGAAATAGATTGGCTTCCCGTGCCCCGCTTTTGCTAGAAGATAATTATACAGGACTAGGTCATTTCCGATCAGTTTGCCTGAAAGAACGTCCTCTTGGACTGCGATTGGTACTTGAATGAACTTTTGCATGCTTTAATATTATTCGATATCGATAAAAAAGTCAACCCTTAAATTCAAAAAATTGAATGTCGGTCATGCAAATAATTGTACGATGTTAATATATAGAGGTATAATATATAAAAATTAGTAAACTAATTTAGGGCACCCTTTGGGCACCCTTATTTTTTTGTTGACTTTGTTGAAGTAATATGGTAAACTATGTTTTTATGATAATCGAAATTAAAGATAATCGGCTTTTTCTTATCAAGTGTTCTGACTGGTCTGTCGCAGTAGACTCAACGGATCACGATGAGGCGAGCACGAAAGCCTTGAGCTATATGATGGAGGAATACGGGGATAACCTAAAGCTATCTTGCGTTATGATCTCAATAGACGTGTCTGACCTACCAGAGGACCCAGAAAAGGATGATAATATACTATTTCATTCTACATCAAAGATATTAGCAAATGCAGGGTATCATAATATGTCAAAAACAATGAAGAAGATATTCGATACATGAAAAACCCAACAGTAATAGGATTATGTGGCAATGCTAGAGCAGGAAAAGATACTTTCTTTAATGTATCAAGGGACTTGCTAAATAAAAGGAAAGTTTCCACAGAGAGATTTGCCTTTGCAGACGCCCTTAAGGAAGAGTCTGATAAATTCCTTATCAGTAATTTGGGCATATCAGCATTCACTGAAGATGCTAAGGAAAAAGAACTGATAAGGCCATTCTTAGTTACGTACGGAACCCACTTAAGGAGAAAGCTAAATCCAGATTGCTGGATTAATAAAATCGCACCTGACGTTCTTGGCGCTATGGTTCAAGACCGCATTCCTGTTATTACGGATGTAAGGTTTGGCAATGAAGCAGACTGGGTTCACTCTCTTGGTGGGGTAATGATCTACATTGAAAGGAAGGGTTTTGGACCAGCCAATAATGATGAAGCGGAAAACGAACCAATACTAATTAAAAAATCAAACACAATAGTGAGATGGGAAACTCTTGGAGATAATATTGAAGAATATACATCTATAGTAGAAAAAACACTTAATAATATTTTTAAAAATGAATACCAACTACTCTGATCTAGAATTAATATCTTTAATCAAAAAAGATGAAGATCCGTCATTACATTTAAGCGAACTAATCGAAAGGCATAGCGGTATATATCTTGATATCATAAATACATACGCCTCAAGGGACAGCAACTTTATAGATAAAAACGAATTAATTAAAGATAAGAATTATAACATATATCAAGCAGCCGTTAAATATGACCCCAATAGGGGTGCAAAATTTAGCACCTACTTAGGTAATGAAACAAAGTGGCTATGCCTAAATACATACAACAAAAATAAAAGGCACCCGACAATAACCACGGAAACATTAGACCTTCTTCACCCAGACCTAGAGCTTTATTCGGACTCGGTAAAAGAAAATTTAAAAAAAGACTCATTAACCAAAGTCCTTCAGCTAATAAGCTGTCACCCAGATAAAAGAGTTGAAAAAATATTCAATATGAGGTATATTATTGGCAAGAAAAATAAAGTAATGCCATGGAAGAATATAGGAAAAAAAATGAACTTAAGTATTCAAGGATGTATAAATATCCATAACTCGGCAATACAATCAATAAGAGAAACCATTAAAGACAAAGAAGATGTTAAATAAATTCATAGGTATAGGAAATTTAACTGGCGACCCCGAAACAAAATCTATCGGCCAGGACAAAAAGGTATGCAAGTTTTGCATAGCCATAAATAATAGAATCAATGATTCCGTCACGTTTATCGACGTAGAGACTTGGAATAAGTCTGCAGAGAACTGTAGTAGATTCCTATCTAAAGGAAGAAAAGTTCTTGTAGAAGGAAGGCTTCAGCTTAATAAATGGCAATCTAAGAGCGGAGAAAACAGAAGTAAAGTCTTTTGTGTGGCGGATATAGTAACTTTTCTAGACAGCAAATCTGAAGAAGGGCCTCCCAACCCAAAACCCGAACCTAAACAAGAAAACCCCAAGGACACCCCTCAAGAAGAGGATGATGAATTTGCAGATATCCCATTTTAATGAAACAATTAATATTTAAAGGACCACTAAACTCTCTATCTTTCGGGAACGTATCATTCAATCTCCTTAGAGAGATATACAAAAAAGGCATAGAGACAGCGATCTTTCCAATCGGAAATGTTGAGGTATCTGCCTTTGGGCCACAAGATGAAGAATTTAAGGCTTGGCTTGAAGACGGAGTTAATAATAGGTGTCTAAAAGTCGACAAAGACACGCCAACACTACAAATGTGGCATCTCAATGGATCAGAAAACAGAATATCCAGAAACCAGTTTCTTTATACATTTTACGAACTAGACTCACCAACAGAGCAAGAAAGAAAGCTCTGTGAACTTCAAGATGGAGTTATATTTAGCAGTCGCTTTGCTGCAAATAATTTCGATGGCAACGTATCCAGCGCACCACTAGGACTTGACCCAGACTTTAAAAAATTAAATAAAACATACCTACAAGGAAAAATCCATTTTGGACTGATGGGTAAATTTGAAAAAAGAAAGCATACAGCAAAGATACTAAAAGCTTGGGCAAAAAAGTACGGAAACAACTATAAATACCAACTAAGTTGCTGTATAACAAATCCTTTCTTGAAAAAAGAGCAGCTCGAAGCTTTGATTAACCAAGCCCTAGAAGGGAATAGGTATGGAAACATTAACTTTATACCGTTTTTACCCCAAAACGCACAGGTGAACGATTACATCAACTCGATCGATATTGATCTCGGCGGGGTCAGCGGAGCAGAAGGATGGAACCTGCCCTCGTTTAACGCAACATGCCTCGGCAAGTGGAGTATTGTATTGAATGCTAGCTCACATAAAGACTGGGCTAACGATAAAAACTGTATACTCCTAGAGCCCAATGGGAAGGAGCCAGTTTACGATGGAATTTTCTTTCAGGAAGGCTCTCCGTTTAATCAAGGAAACATATATACCTTTGATGATGATGAGTTTATAGCAGCAATGGAATCCGCAGAAGGAATGTGCAAAAACGAAAATAAAGAAGGAATTGAACTAGGAAAAGAACTCACTTACGAAAATACTTTAAACAAAATTCTAAACTCAATGAAAACTTTTTCTTGACAAATAGTCTTTTTTGCTGTATACTATATCTTTATTATTCAAAATAATATATGAAAACTAAACTAGTACTAATTATCGCTGCCCTTTTGGGAGTAGTAACTAACGCCGCTTCTGGAGAAGACTCTTCGATTAAGGGAGGAATGGGAACTAAGTTCTCTTCCGATTACGATCGCAGGGGACAGCTCGTGTCACAAGAAGCAATTCAAGCCCAAGTAGACCTTAGTGTCGATCTTGCAGGGGTAAATGTTGTTGGGGAGTTTTTCACAAACCAAAGCACTAACTCCGCTGGCACGGACAACATCGAACTTAATGTCGCTGTTGGAAAATCCTTGTTCGAGGATAATATTAACGCATACCTAGGAGTATACAACACAGACAATAGCTCTTCTGGAAATACGGTTGAAACCTTTATTTCTATTAAGGCAAATTCTCTGCTCTCGCCAAAGGTCACGGCTTATCGTGATAACGACAGCGAGCTGTATACTTTTGAAGGTCAATTAAGTCAGGGAGTAGATCTAAAGCTTTTTGAACTTGAACTGGCTGGAATTCTAGGCAATACGGAGCTTTCGGCTGCCTCAGACAGCACCTATTACGGTGCCACTGTAACCGCCTCAAAGCAAATCAAGGACAATGTTAGCCTCTACGCTGATATTGGACTATCAGACTCAGACCTTCGCTCCCAAGAAAGAATTTGGGGAGTTGGACTTGATGTCAGATTCTAACCCTAAACAAAGGAAAAAATAAAAATGGATAACGTAGTAAAAACAGTAAAGACCTCTATCGGGGGTTTGTTCGCAGTACTCACGTCGGTCATTGGACTTCTTGTTCTTGCACAAGTAGTTTTCGGTGAAGCGGCGGGAATGAATGTTATTAGCAACCTTCAAGTCATTGTTAATGGCTTTGTCGGAGAAGGCGCAAGCCTTGCTGGTCTCATCACCCTCCTCCTAATCGTAGGATTATTGCAAAAACAGACGAGTAAGTAAAACAACTTTCTCTCATAATAATCTAAAGGGCCTCAGGTTTTTCCTGGGGCCCTTTTTTTGTTGAGAAAAATTAAGTTAATATATATTATAAGGTATGCCACTATATACATATGAACATCCAGAATCTGAAGAACTTATAGAGGTCCTTCAGGGAATGAACGACGACCACATCTATATTGATAAAGAAGGAACTCAATGGAAAAGGGTATTCCATTCACCAAACGCAAGTATTGATGCAAATATAGACCCATTTAGCCAGCAAGCTTTTTCAGAAAAAACGGGCAGCAATAAAGGCACTTACGGGGAAATGATGGATAGAAGTAAAGATATGAGCGATAAAAGAAAAGATAAATTAGGTTACGATCCAGTGCAAAAAAAGTGGTTCAAAAACTATTCCAAAGAGCGGAATGGAACCAAACATCATCTAGATCCAGACAAATAGATGTAAAGCCTCTCATTTTTGGGTGTAATTGTTATTGCTATGCCTGACTTTGGAGATTATAAAAACAATCCGTTATACACAGATATAACGAACCTAGACCACCTAACCCCCCAACCAGGGTTTTCGTATCAGTGGAACAGGGAATCAGGTCGCTGGGAGCCAGATCAAACAAACACATTCCTTCAGAGCTCAAATGAATACCTAAAAGCTATATCTGGTATTTTAGCTAATGATATAAAAATTGGCGTTGACTTAGATCATGACACAGAAACCCATAGGCTTTTATCTGGAATATCTGGAGCCCTAGGAGCAAGCTCAGACTCGAGCGACGAAGAGACTCATAGGCTTCTTTCTGGCATATCTGGAGCCATAGACAACATCGACATAGATGGAGGTACTATTGATGCGAATATCACTGGCGGAGAAGTCAATGTAACAGAGGTTAAGTTAAGAACAAAAACAGTTAATCAAAAAATAGACGAAGACTTTATTTTATTGGAAAATGTTCCTGATGAAGTTAGATTTGGAAATTACTCTGGAACTTGTTACGGAACAGACAGAAGCCTAATGGATGATATATACGGAACTCATTTTAACAACGCAAGGGTTAATCCAAGCATGCTGGAAACAGGACACCCAGACTATTTTATACATGCAGAATACATGGAAACTGGGAGGTGCGTTGAGTCAGTTGATGTATTCCATACTGATACGGCATATGGCATGCGACAGGAGAACAGCGGAGCCAGCAACATAAACTCTTATGAATTAGAAGATTATAACAATCTTTACGATAGAGGCCTTGCAGAAAGCATAACAATAATAAATGAATCTCCATATCCACTTCAATTTCATACTGCAGACAGGAGATTTACCGTTAATGATAGTTTGATAGTAGAAACAGAAGACTTAATATACCTAGACTCAGACATGTCTGTAAACATAAAAAATGATGAAGCTGGAAGAGTTTACATAAAGAGACCGCACACAATATCTGGATATACAGTAAAATACTCGATTACATACAAAGTACCTGGCAAACTAGAACTGTAAAATAATATGGATTTTATTCAAAACAAAAAACATATTAGAAAAGTGTCGAATGATAAGTATATTATCGGCACTAGACCTCTAGACCCTCTATTAACAATAGATGGAAAAAAAATAATAGTAGATAATATATCCTCTAATTACTTCTTTGATTCAAATAATAGCTCTGGGGAGGACGGCTATGTATTAACAAGCACAGCCAATGGAGTAGAGTGGAAAGAGTCGACTGGAGCAGGCTTAACCAAAATGAAAGAAGCTTTTGAGGAAGATGAGAATGGCGAAATAACCCCAACAATAGGAGAAGACATTTCGGACACAATGTGGATACTCAATGATGATGATGGAGAATTCAATCTAGAGCTTAGAGCAAACCTATGGAGATACAATCAAGGTACCGCAGCGGTACTTGTAAAAGATGAAAATGGAGATATAGTAATTGAAGAAGCGGATGATTTTCCAGAAGATATATCATTTTAAGAAACAATAGTGTATAATAAAGCAGTATGTCTACCAAGAATTTAGTTCCAAGGAATAGCGGCGAAGGGGGAATCGGAAGAGTGGGAAAACCATGGGCTTCTGGATCCTTTGATACATTATATCTAGGAGAAACCTTGGTAACCTCCAATAAAATGGACGGTTACACAATAAACCAAAACCTCAATACAGGAGATAATGTTGTTTTTGCTAGTGGAAATTTTAGCAATGGATTAACAGTAAGCGGAATAAATATTTTAACCGCAATTAATCTCACTGGGCAAATGCTGGATGAAGAAGTTGATTCGGTTGCCGCAAATCTAGTAATTACTGGTTCATTTCTTCACGATCAGATAATCAGCAACGATAGCGACCTTGTAACTTTAACAACAAACCTAAATACGACTGGACAACTTCTAGACGAAGAAGTGGATTCTGTTGCAGCCAACCTAATAATAACTGGATCAAAAATTAAATGGCAAGAGTCTGCTGGAAATATTTTCTACAATGAAGGAGGAAGAGTTGGAATTGGAACTGAAAATCCACAAACCACACTTCACGTAACAGGAGATGTGCATATCGGAGGCAATCTTACCGTTACTGGATCCACAACTACCATAGATTCAGTAACATTAACTGTTGATGATAAAAATATTGAACTTGGTTCTATAGACTCCCCGACAGATGTTACAGCAGACGGAGGAGGAATCACCCTAAAAGGAACTACAGATAAAACAATTCTCTGGGAGAATGATACAGACTCTTGGGATTTTAGTGAACATGTCACTACTGCAGACGGAAAGCATATATTAACAGATAAGATCAAAGCCAGAGACGGAGATGGATTACATCTGGTTGATGATGCAGACAATGGGATATTTATAGAGGATGGTGGCATGGTTGGGGTTGGAAAAGCCGATCCCCAAGCATTACTTCATGTTGGAGGAAAAGCGATAATAGATGGAAACCTAGAGGTATCTGGAATAATTCCAAGCCTTGTAACTACTGGGTCTTTTCTGCATGATCAAATTTTAGGTAACGATACCGATATATCAAGCCTTACGACGAATCTTGTAACCACTGGATCTTTTGTTCACAATGCAATATTAAACTTAACATCAGAAAATTTAACTTGGAGTTATTATAATAGCTTTGGTGATCTTCCTTCGGCTGGATCAAAGCATGGTATGTTTGCCCATGTCCACGGCGAAGGAGCGGCGTACTTTGCACATGCAGCGGCCTGGTATAAACTAGCTCTTGATAGTGATTTAATTACTACTGGATCGTTTTTACATGATCAAATCATTAGTAATGATTTAGAACTTGCATCAATAAACTCATCAATCATTATATCAGACAATGGAGATGTAACGATAACTGGAGATTTATATAGCCAAAACGACACATTCATCAGCGGAAAACTTGGGGTCGCAACCACTGGCGAGCCAGACTTTGACCTACAAGTTGGCACTGGCGAGCTTTCTAGCTTTATGGTAACAACTGGAGGTTTGGTTGGAATAGGGACAGATAATCCATCAGCAAAACTTCATGTCAATAGCGAAGGACTTATAGTCTCTGGTTTTAGAATGACTGATGGCAATCAGGCCAACAACAGAGTTCTTACGTGTGACTCAAATGGAAATGCAAGTTGGAAAGCTCCACAGGGAGGCTCATCTTCAGATGTGGTAACCACTGGATCTTTCTTGCACAATCAGATACTAAGTAACGACTCAGATATTTCGACGCTCACCACAAATCTTATAACAACTGGCTCTTTTCTGCATCAAGAAATCCAAAATACTGATGTTGGAACAGTCACAAATAACCTAGTTACCACAGGCTCATTTCTTCACAATCAAATTACAAGTAATGACGGGGATATAACAACCCTTACAAATAACCTTATAACTACTGGATCATTCTTACATAATTCAATAAGCGATCTAGATACCTCTACCCTAGAAACAAATCTAAATACTACAGGGCAACTCTTAGATGAAGAAGTAGATGCCGTAGCAGCAAACCTTGTAATCACAGGTTCGTTTGTTCACGATCAAATATTAAGTAATGATAGTGACATATCAACGCTTACTGCAAACACCTCAGATGACTCTACAGAGGCATATGTTTGGTTTGTACGATGAGCCACAAAAATAATGCATTCATAGGTGTTGACAAAAGATTTTCAAAATCTGGAGTTTATGGACTAAGAAAACATAGACAAGAAAGAAGTTTAGGAAACTTTAAGTCTGTAGTTCATGCCACCCCAGCCTCATTCTCAAATGAATATTCCATAGATCTTGACGGCACCAACGACACCGTTGAAGTCGGCTCAACGAGTGACTTCGCATTCGGGACTTCAGGCTACTCAATATCCTTCTGGTTTAATGGTAGCGGAACAAACAACCCAGGAGGTTTCGGGGTTAACATTTTTGACATGAGGGGTAGCGTCTCTAACGCTGCTCAACCCTCCTTGTGGATTCAAACCAAAGGTGCAAGCTCGCTACTTAAGCTTTATGTAAATGGGCTTTATCGTGTTTCGGCAACCGCTACAATTAACGCTGGGACTTGGTATCATGTCGTCATCACGAACGATGGAACGACAAGTAAAATCTACCTAAACGGCAATAGCACCCCGATTGCCACGGGCGCGGACTCTCAGGATTACGTTGCGGCACCCTTAAAAATAGGCGGCTACGTTGGAAATAACTATTACTTTTCGGGATATATAGATGAGTTTGCAATTTTCAGTTCTGCTTTAAGCACAAGCAATATTGCAAGTATTTACAATAACGGGGTACCCAATGATCTCAGCTCGCTATCTCCTTTAGGATGGTGGCGAATGGGAGAAAACGATGGCGGTTCAGGAACTACCATCACGGATCAGGGCTCTGGAGGAAACGATGGAACTTTAACAAACGGACCTACTTATTCTTCCTCCGTGCCAACCTTTGCGTCAACCCTCTCGGCAGATCTAGACGGTACAGACGACTATTTAGACATTGGCTCAAGCGGAGACATGGGAAGCTTCAGCTTGTGGTTCAAGCCCGACTCAACCATCACCACAAGCACTACGATTCAATACTTACTCAGCTTTACTGCAACCTGGACGGAATCCGAATCGGAGCAATCTAGCCTATTTGGAAACTTGGGGTTAGGTGCTTCTACTGGTTTTGTTACGAACGAAGTCATAGCTTTCAACCAAGGAAACCGAGCCTATGGTTATACTGGATCGGGATTAACTATAAATACTGATTGGCATCATGTTGCAGGGAGATGGACAGGATCAACTTACGAAATTTACCTAGACGGCACTCAAGTTAAAAACGCTGAAGGTGGTTCGGCCACTCCTGAACAGTATGCTAAGGCTGCTTTTTCTGCATTAAAAATCGGAGGGCGAGGAACATCGCAAAACTACGCAGGCTTAATCGACGAAGTTGCCGTTTTTACAAACCCGCTATCTGCGTCTGAGATTGTAGCGATCTACAATAGCGGAGTACCCGCAGACCTTAGCTCTTACTCTCCCTTGGGATGGTGGAGAATGGGCGAGAATGACTCTGGTTCAAATGGAGCAACAATCGGAACGGTAACGGATCAAGGCTCTGGTGGTAACAACGCAACGGGCACGAACGGACCTACGTTTAGTAGTGAAGTGCCTGTATTTAACCAACATTCCGTTGATTTTGATGGTACAGATGACTACCTGGACATAGGCACTTCCGCCATAGCGCTTGACACTAATTTTACTATTTCGTGCTGGTTTAGAAGCGACTACCACGGCGGATATGTGCCAATTGGAGGATGGGGTGATTTTTCTTCAGGCAAACTTCGTTTGATGCAAATCTTGAGCGGTCTTTCTTTTGAGATTTGGGGATCAAGAGTTACAGGATCAACTACCATACTCACAAATACTTGGTACCATGCAGCGGTAACCTTTTCAGGAAATGATGTAATTATTTATTTAAATGGCTCACAAGACGGATCGGGAACTCTTTCTAGAAACTCTTTTAGTTCGAGCACCACTTTAATTGGAGGCCACCCAAGCTTAACAGCTTCAGGATTCAGTGAATTTGACGGAGAAATTGATGAGTTTGCAGTTTTCAGCTCGGTTCTATCAGCCTCCCAAATCGAAAATATTTATAATAGTGGCACCCCCGATGATCTCAGCTCGCTATCTCCTTTAGGATGGTGGCGAATGGGAGAAAACGATGGCGGTTCAGGAACTACCATCACGGATCAGGGGTCTGGAGGAAACAACGGAACTTTAACAAACGGAGCTACTATAGTGAGCGAAGTGCCATCATAATGATAAGAAATTTTAACAGTTCATTTATAAGCGCTAAAGATAAAAGAGCTAGTAAATCTGGCGCGTATGGATTACATAAACATCTATTAGAAAGAATGCGGGGTAATTTCAAATCTGTGGTTCACGAACAAGCAGCGGCTGGATTTTCAATCGATATTAGAGAGAATGAAGATACGATCCTAGCAAGAACAGGAGACGCAACGGGAACCATAGCTTTCGGTATGGACACGGATAACCTATACGTTTATAACGGCTCACATTGGCAAATTTATTTCAACGATTAAAAAATTATGACAAGCAAACTAGAAACCTGCGCAAATGCAGCAGCGCGTCCCGCCTCTCCAGCAGCGGGCGACACATTGTTCCAAGAGGACACGAATCAAATTATTACTTGGGACGGTTCTGCTTGGTATGTCTACAGCCCAGACAGCGCCTCCGCATATGACCTTGATGGAACTAACTCAACTTCAGTTACTCCACTTTACCACTTTGATGCCGAAAAATTCAACGGCGTAGACACAAGCGAGAATCCTTCCGATGCTACGGTTATCGACACTTCCACGGTTTGGAAAAGTAGAGTGGGTGACGTGTTTGCCTCTCAGGCAACTGCAGCCGACCAACCGCAGTTCAAAACAGGCGGCACAAATTCCAAGCCTTACATTTTAAGCAGTCAGGACTATTTGGTAACGAACAAAGCTTTTCGCCTGGATGGCGCGTTTACAATCTTTGGAGTTGTTGAAAGCTCTAGCTCCCAAGTTTCGTTTATCGCAAACGGAATTGAAAAAGATGGATCTTCTGCAGGAGCTGCTCCTAGTTACGACCCAGAAAAAACAGTTTTCTTCGCATACGCATCAAATACATCGTACATCTATTATCAGGATTTCGGGGCAGACAACGGTAGTTTACCTCTCACTTTGAGCGGAGGTGATATGCGAACGTTTATCATTCCTAGAAACTCTTCAAACCAAACGAAGGTTTTTATGGACGGAGACAACGAAGATACTAACGTCGTAGGTACAAGTACCAACCCCGTTTACACAGCTTTTTTAATGGTAGGTGCGGGAGGGGCTTACTCGACAATTGGTAATACTTACGAAATCGCCCTTTATGACTCCGACTTATCAACAGCAGATCGAAACGCTTTGGGCGCTTATGTCCAAGCAAAATACGATTCGAGCAACGCAGGATGGACAAACTTTTCATGAGTAAGAAATACAAGATATATACCGAGTCTGAATGGAATACCGCAAACACCCAAGCTTGCGAAAAACTCAATATTCCAAATGGGGACGCAAGTGCTTACGCATCAATGCGACCAGTAACCAACACCGAAAGCGCCGATTACGGAAAGTTTATTTTTCCAGTAATCACAGAAGGCAAGTGGAAATGCGACGACTTGTTTCCAAGCGCTGTAGACTGGAAGGATGAATGGGTAGCTCCAGTTAACTAAATGGTGAAATTTTATTAACCTAAAAAATGAATAGAACATACATAATAATAAACGCATCAGACGTATCAAGCGTTGACTTTTCTCAAGTCATGGAAACCAGCGCAAGCACTTTAAGATACAATATCGCAGGAGATAAAACATTCGTAAAGTTTCCCTCAGAGAACGCAACCCCTTCATTTCTAGAAGATAAAACAGCTTATACGCATTCAGAGATATTAACTATACTAAATGGTGAAGATTGGTCGAATTCTACAGAATAAGTGTATATAATATAGCATGGCACAATCATATATAATCTCAGGTTCCAATCTACTTGGATATAACGATAGCTACAGAACGGTATATCAATGCCCCTCTTCGGCAACCTCTTTAGTTAACAGCATATATATGGGAAATTCTGGACTTGGAGATACGTCAGCGACAGTAAAAGTTTCTGACGACTCTGAAGCAGGCAACTTTATATTAGCCAGTAAAATTCTAGTTCCCGAACAATCCACCCTTCAGCCCATTTCGGCGCCTGTAGTATTAAAAGGTAATGACTCTATATCAGTAAAAGATGTTTCTGGATTTCTTGATGTCGTAGTCAATGTTCTAGAAATTACATAGTTGACTTAAAACCCTTAGGCTTATTGTAGAAAGCATCCTTGTGGATGCATATAACGTGTAACTATAGATATGACCACAATAAGACAGGGCTTCAATATAGCAGTAAAAGCTGGCAGCTTTGCTATTAAAGCTCTCGCGTCCATGGTTATAAAAAATCAGACTGACCACGCAGGATAAGGGTAATCCATGTAATTTGGAGTTGAATTACTAATGTTATTTGTTAGTATTTTTAGTGTTAGATGATATAGAAAACTGGCTAGAGAGAAAGATTAGCAGGATTGATAGAAACAATCAATTCCTAAAAACTTCTGATAAAAAAATCGATAAAATTATATGGAAGTTATTCTTTAGGCGCTCAAAAACATGCCTAGATATAATGGTTGGCCCCGCACTTAAAACCCCAAAATTTAAAAGCAGACCCTCTAAAGTAATACATGTAGTTAACTTAATCGATCCGAGTAAAATCAAAAACAAAGATTTAAAGAAAAGAATAGAGTTAACTCTAGAGTCTATAGAAAAAGCCAAAGATAAAAATGTAATACTATTGGGCTGCTCTTCAGAAACAATATCTAGGGAAAAGTGGAGAATCCATAAATTAAATAGAGACGCAAAAACAGAACTTAAAAGCAATAAAGATTTCGCATTTTTAAATGACATGCTTAATGCAGCCAGCAAGCTAGCAAAAAAAGGAGATATTATATTTTACTCAAACCTAGACTGCCCGATTCACCCAGACACATATAAAAATCTAATCAATGATAATGAAAATATCACCGAGTTTATTCGCAGGGATATTCCCGAGGTTAAATCTTATGCTGATATATTCAAACAAAGCTTCAAAAATTACGAGATAGGTGTTGATGGAATAGCAATAAAAAACGAACTATTCAAAAAAAGCAAAAAACTATTTCCAGACTTTGTTATCGGCGAACCTCATTGGGACACCGCAATTTCTGGAATTCTGCATCAGGCCTATGGAGTACATCAGAACACAAAAGACTTATATCACATAAAGCATGACCAACAGTGGGATGACCAAAACCTAACGTTTGCGGGTAAGCATAATAAGAGCCTATATAGATCCTCTATAGAATATGGGCTTATGGCGGACGAATTAATATCAATTAAAAAAAATTGCGCGATAGTACTACTAAAACACACCCTTTCTGAAAAAAACAATAAAATCATTATAGATAATTTACAAAAGCTTTTGTATTTATCATTCAAAAATGAAGTAGCATTCTGCGAATACAGAGAAAGCTCTACTAAATTCTCAAAGCATATAAACAGGATATCATACCTCCCAATCTTTCCAAAAAACGAAAGAGTAAAAAAACTAAAACAAAAACATTCAATTGTAAACCTTATCAGGCACTATTTTTCTAATTATAAATATATAATAATTATACCCGAAGAATCCAAGATGCCAAACAACAAACAAATAGATGAAATAATAGAATCGGCAAAGAAAGCGAAGTTTATCAATAAAAGATCTTATATAGTAATAAACACCGCAAACTCAGGGCAAAAAATATTAGACTTTTATGTTGAAAATAATGTAGAAAACAGTAATATTAAAAAACAGTCATTTATTAACGATGACGGACTTTTAGAATTAATTTAAAAAAAATAAAAATATGGACATCTTTAACCCAACATTATGTTTAGCTAAAGAGCTAAAGAGCAGCTGGTGCCAAAACATCGAAGCAGGAAAAACTAAAACCTCGATTCCTATTGAAATTATGGAAGGAGTACCCAGGCTCAAGATGGTTTATGACAGAAAATCCCCACAAGATTGGTTTGCTGCAGTTATACCTACCCAAAACTCTTGGGAGCCCTCAGATTTATCAAAGTTTAATACCTTGTCTTTTAATATATACATAGAGGAGGGCAGCCAAGGTCTTGTAAGGTTTGAAGACTGCAAAGGCAAAGAATCAAATGACTTCAAGTTTAATGACGTGGTAGACAGAGAGTCTTGCTCTGCGGAGATAAATCTAAAATCTATAAAAAAGTCCGAACTAAACATGAAAAGTGTTAAGCTGATTAAATTTATAGGTTATAAAGACGCAGCATTTTATATTTCTGAAGTCTCCCTTCAGTAATGGAAATTATTTATAAAAATATATATGAATGGCAGAAACCAGTACTAACCGAAAAGCTAAGTTATGAACTACTTAGAGATGATCCCTTAAAATGTAAATCAACATATTTGGCGGTACCCTGGTCAACCTTAATAGATAAGTTAGACTATGGTTCGCCCGCAGATAAAAAATCTGCAGAGCTTCAGGTAAAAAAGCTGGAGGAGCTAAGGCTAGATAACGCATTTACGGTTTGCCAGCATGACCGCTTTCATTTAATAATCCCGACCCTTAAAAAGATTGGGGTAAATGTTTTATTTGCCTCGCACATGGTAAGCCAATCGGGATATACAACAAAAGATTTTTTTCTTGAGACAAAAGGGTATCCTCATAAATTTGACGGGATTCAGATAGATACTATATTACTTTCTCCAGTATTTGTAGGAAAACCAAACAAAGAAAAAGACATACTATATTCATTTGTTGGCTCCTACGGAAACAAGCATCTTTCAGACATAAGAGACAAAATCTTTAAAGATAAAGGTCATAACAACGCCATAATAATAGAAAGGGTTGGCTGGCAATTCGATTTAGACGTATATCAAGATCAAGTTCTGAATAACCCAATATCATCTGTACAACAATACATAAATAATGAAAAAGCTAAATTTTACGAAGAAACCCTAACAAGATCAAGATTCTCTCTTTGTCCATCTGGCACTGGGCCAACATCAATCCGCTTCCTTGAGAGTCTTGGTAGCGGAGCAATTCCAATCATACTCGCAGATACTATGATGCTTCCCACAATAAAAGAAATAAACTGGGACGATTGTACTTTAAAAATCCCAGAAAAAAACTATAATAATTTGCGAGACATACTATCAAAAATAACACCAGAAAAAGAAAAACAAATGAGACAAAAGGGGCTTCAGGCATATAAATTATGCACGGGTAAAAATTTCACAAGAAACATAAGGCAATATTATGACCCGTTATATTGAAAAAAATAGCGACCAGAAGTGTCGCGAAGAAGACCATTGGGTTTGGCTTGGCCCACACCCTATTTACACATGGCCAAATTCACACTTCCCATTTCTATGCCTGTCAAAATCCAAAGAAGCAAGGATATTTTTCATTTCAAATCTAACACATAATTACAGGTGGCTGGAGGATTATGCCAAAAGCTTCAGGGAATCAGATCTCTTTTTTGTTTCGTGCGGCTGGAATTTTTCAAAATACATAGCCCGACAAGCGGATGCAATGTTTGACGCCTTAGGGTTAAACAGAAGCCAGTTCTTTGTGCTTTATAATAGCCCAGAAGAATTAGCTAACGGAGCTCGCTTTGGTTTTCGTGGAGAAGTTATAAACAACAATTGCTGGCTAGAGGAAAATGATTTTTCCATACAGGAATTGCCTAAAAAATACGACGCATTTTATCTAGCTCGAGCGGTTGAATTTAAGCGACACTATTTGGCTGCAAAAATTAAAAGACTAGCGTTGGCTGCTGGAGATAAAACCTGGACAGAAAATATAGTGGAGTTACCTAAGTGCTTAAACAACCCGCATGAATTTTTAAGCAAAGAAGAAATTTCCATCCTATGCGGGAGATCTAACTGTGGGTTAGTTTTATCTCCCGAAGAAGGAGCTTGCAGGGCTTCTTCGGAATACCTCATGAGCGGCACACCCGTAGTCTCAACCAAATCTTCAGGAGGAAGAGATGTTTGGTATAATTCGGAGAACTCCATTATTTGCGAAGACTCTGAGGATGCAGTTAAAGAGGCTGTGAAGGAAGCGTGTTCCAGGGAATGGGATAGAGAAAAAATCAGATCAATGCATATCGAGCAAGCAATTGAGTACAGGAATAAATTTAAAGAGATAATAGAAGAGTCTCTAAATAAAATAGGTTGCGAGAACTTATCAGCAGAACAAGTTCTTTCCGAAAATAATTATTTAAAACATTGGGAGCAGCGCGATTTTACAATTCACGAAAACAGGCTCGAGCAATATTTTGAAAAATAAAAGCAATGTATAAATGAATACTACAATCAATAACCCAGCTTGCACATATTTTGATACAGATTTTTGCATGAGCCATCACACGGAAGGCAATAAAGATACAGATAGACATTATCGAATGCTAAATCATCTTTCTAGTCTATTTAAAAACAATTTCTTTAGCAACGCTAGGTGGCTTACTGTCGGAGACGGCTTGGGAAGAGAGGCAATTTTTTTAAAAAAACAGGGCGTAGAGCACGTAACAGCAACAGACGTTTGGTACGCCAATAAAAACTTGACTAAGATTGCAGAATTTGTAGATGACGCGCAGCAACTAGATATATCTAAATCATTAGAATTTAAAACAGATTTTATTCTAGGCAAAGAGGTACTTCATCACTTAAAACGACCACTAAATGGATTATACAATCTCCTTGATGCAGCCAGCAAGGGCGTGGTATTCATTGAACCTCAAGACTTTAGATATAATACGGGGTCTTGGAATTTTACGGAAGATAGCTTTTTACTTTCTGATCAAGACGCAGACGACTGGGAGAAAGCTGGCAATTACAAGTATTGCTTTAGTATAAGAGAAATTTGTAAAATGGCTTGGGCAGATGAAGCTCCTCATGTTATGGTCACAGGATTTAATGACGCCACAGGAGATTTATATGACCCGCCTTTAGAACAATCAAATAAAGAGAAATATGCAGAATATATTAAGCGCTGCAAAAAACTGGATGAATTAGGGCGAGCAAATCTGCGACCTTTTAACATTGTGGTTTGTATGATTGTAAAAGAACAACTAGACACACATCAGCTTGATTGTTTTAAAAATTTTAAAGTCATAAACAACCCCAAACTATAGCAATATTTTTGAAAAACAAAAGCAATGATAAACCACGAGCACAATTTTATCTTCATTCATGTTCCGCGGACTGGAGGAACAAGCATTGAGTATGCCTTTACTAAAGAAACTGAATGTGAATCTAAACACATGTACCCCCTTAGCTGGAAAAAACATTACCCCCAGCAATGGGAATCTTATTTTAAGTTTACCTCTGTAAGAAATCCTTGGGATAGGGTGGTATCCCAATGGGCAATAGATAAGCATTGGTATGGAGATAAATTTCGTAAGACGTTTAAAGAGTTCGTAAAGTACCCGCAAGGCTTTCCTCTTCAACCGCAGTTGTGGTTTTTGTCCGAGCCAGATAAAATTAAATACAATGATATTGTTAAATACGTGGAAGATAATATTGATCTCATAATCAGATTCGAAAACCTACATGATGATTTTTCTAAATTTTGCGAGCTTGTCGGCGCACCGAAACATAAATTGCCGCAGAAATACTCTTCTCAAGAAATCAGAAAAGGTAAGCCCTATCAAGAATATTATGACTCAGAAACTAAAGATATTGTATCTAGGATATATGACATAGACATTGAATATTTTGGATATGAATTCTAAAAAAAATCTAGTATTTTTACATATCCCAAAATGTGCAGGAACAAGCATGTATTCGTCTCACTTAATGAGGCAATGTGAAAAAATTATACATCCAATACCTACAAAAGGAGCAATATCAACTATAAAAGAAAAGCGTCTAGAAAAACATTTTAAATTCGCATTCACAAGAAATCCCTGGGATAGATTTGTTTCACTGTATTTCTATTTTTACAAAATGAATCCCAATCATTTTGCATATAAATTTGATGAGCCCACAGTAAAAAAAGTAAAACAATATAAAACATTTAAAGATTTTTGCATAAACTTTGAAAATCTAAACCATAGAAAGTTTCACTTTTTTAAGCAATCAAAATGGACCCACAGCGAAGGCAAGTGCTTTGTAGATTTTATAGGAAAATACGAAAACCTACAAGAAGACTGGTCAACACTTGAGAAAAAACTAAAAATAGAGCCATACAAACTACCGCACAAAAACAAAAGCTCCCACACTGATTACAGGAATTATTACGACAAAGAGACTTTTGATGTCGTTGCGAAAATATACAAAGAAGATATCGAAAATTTCAATTATGATTTTTAGAAAAAAATACCTACTCTATGATGATATAGTGAGGGGCGCTGGCATAGGTCACACCCTATGGTCATATATATTCGGATTAGAGTTATCAAATAAACTTGGGCTGGAATACCTGCCATGTAAAATTAAAGCTGGCCACGGTCTATCGGACCTTGAAAAATTTCTGGGGCTAGATGATCACGAAGCGAGGAGGAAATTAATATCGGAAAAGTACCCATCAGAAATACTAAATATACAATACAACAAGAGCTTCCCCCAAGGAATAACACTAACAAAAGACTGGAGCGATGCCCACAGAAAACTAATAAGAGACTCGTATCATAACAAAAGAGAGGAGCAAAAAAACCTCTCAAAGCAAAACGTAACAAACATAGCGGCATCCATAAGAAGGGGAGATGTCGTTCACTACACAACCAAATTCAAGGAAAGGCTCGCAACGGACGAATTTTACAGAAAATCAATCAATCAAATTCTATCGTCTCATAATATAGAAAAATATTTCATAAATGTTTTTTCCGATGGGGCCAAAGGCGCAAATTACTATGTTAACGAAAACGGGGAAAAGGTAAACAAGGAACAGCTTCTGCCAGAGCATTACGAAAATGCAGAGATAAATTGCTCGGATCACAACGAGGGCAATACTGCAGGATCTAGGAACATCACCTTTGAGCACCTTCAAAACTGCGTTAATGCAGATATATTCTTGGGGAGCGTATCAGGATTCTCGGAGCTTATATGCGTCTTAAGGGATTATAAAAACTGCTATGGACCAAGCCCAGTAAAAAATAAAAGAAATGAATTAATTAAATGCGAGAAATAACAAACATAAATCCACAAGAAGGAGACTGTTTCTCTTTTAAGGGGGTTCATTGCGGAGACCCAGAAAATTACAAAAAACATTGGCCTCAGTATGTGGTTGAATTAAGCAATGTTTACATTGTTGACAGGGGAGTGATTCTAGATGAAAACTTTAAGTACATAAAAGAATGCAATTACCAATATGCATTCTGGAATAATTTATACAACAGCAACCTTAGACCTGACACTCTTAAACAATATTTAGATTCTAATTTCGACTTTGGGAAAACCAAACCAAAACGACACGAGGAAAGAGGCGTGATCGAGGGAGAAGTCCCTATTACAGAATGCTTAAAAGAGGGAGTGAACTATATCTATGGAGTTCACTATTTTGGATGGTATCCTTTCGGGCATTTTCATGATCTTTTGCAACCGATTGAAAAACTAGGCAAAATTAACATAGAGTCTCCAAACTTATTATTAAGCGGCGTGAACTGGGGCTCAATAAAAGAACTCGACAGACAACTATCACTATTTGGCTTTTCAGATAAAAACATAACAAAGGTTAAAGCTAATTGGCATGGCACCAATAAAGAATCTTGCATTTTTGTACCTAAACTTTTTTACTTATCCCCATCTGCTTATTTTTCTCAACTAAGTATTTCAGGATTAGAGTTTATTAAAAAAGCTTACTCTAAAATTGTAACACCAAAATACCCTGAAGGATTAAAGCTATACTTAAGTAGAGGGAAAGCAAAAAATAGAAAAGTCACAAATAATCAAGAAGTTGAAGATTTTCTAAAAAAACACGGATTCATAATTATTGATGGAAGTGAATCTTTAGATAAAGATATAGAATTATTTAGAAACGCAGAGGTTATTATTGCTCCACACGGATCGCTTATAAGAAATATGATACACTCAAATCAATCCTTAAAGGTTATGGAGTTTTGCCCACAAGACAGAAAAGACTTTAATTTTAAACATCTTGGAGAACTAATGGGCATTGACTATACCTGGATAAGCGTTCCCTGTGACAACAAGTTTAATATAGAAATTGATTTAAATAAAATTAAAAAATTTATAAAAAATGAATAATATTGCAATTTTAACTTCAGGAAAACTCGACGGCGATCTCTCAAAAAGATCCATTAAAAGCATGCGAGATAATTTGACAGAAAGTTTATTAAATCAAAAAATGATGGTGGATATTTTTTTTCACACAGATGACAAGGATTGCCTATGGATACGAAACATATTTAAAAACTACAAGGCAGTTAATATTAATTTTTTTTATAACCCACATTTTCTAGAAAAAATAAAAAAAGATGAAACCGTATGGAACAACACTCTATATAAACACGTCCAGCATTTTAGAGTAGGAGATCTATATAAACACGTTAAAGATTTTGAAAATAAAAATAACGTAAAATATGATTGGTTTATAAAATCTAGAACAGATATAGATTACGGAGAACACCCAGCGCCTAACACAAATCTATGGAAAACTAATAAGGTTATGGTTAGAGCGAGAAAGCATAAACAAAAGTTAAGAGAATCCCAAACTTCATTTCAGCATTATTTTCGACCAGGAGAATCAACAATATACGATGATCAATTTTTTATTTGTAATAAAAATATTTCAGATGATGTTTTCTCGTTGCGGGCTGGAGATATATCTCTAGCAGACAGTTTAGAGGACCACCGAGGGTTTAGGTGGGGCGAAATGCAACAAACAGATATGTGGAAATCAAATCAAGTAAAATGCCATATAACTGGATTTAACGTCCACCTCGAAAAACTAAATGAAAAATGGGGTTGCGACCAAGGGCTGGGAGACCCAAAATATATCCACAATTATATTTAATCCTTATGATAGAGCAACGCCGCAGAATACAGGTCAATCTTATGCTCTAGTGATATTTCCCTGATTGCCTCGATAGTCCCTAGTGTCTCGATTTTATTATTATCGAAGACGCACTCCTTAAGTTTTTCATCCCAAAAACCCTTTTCTTCAGAAATTACGACAGACTCGCACAACTCGTCAATTAATCCCTTTTGAGATTTATTTAGGCGCTTTTTATTTAAGCGCTTCCTCATTGAAGCGTAACCCAGCTGCCTGAGTTTTTCTGTAGCATAAATATTTTGTTGAATATTTTCTCTACTATATACCTTAGAGGCTAAAGTGGACTCTCTTGGTGATTCTTGCGGGATATTAGTGGTTCCAGTCGGCCTGCCCACTTCGGCTGGGGTCGATGCGGGAACCCCAGGGTCAACCTCTCCATCTGGAGGACTAACCATAGGAATTCCTCCCACGATAGGATTATAATAACCCTTCTCTCGTTCTTCAACAAACCTTTCTTGAGCCGCAAGTAAATCGTCTGGATTAGGATAAACGCCCTTCTTTAGGGCGACCATTCCCTGCTCTGGAGTGATAACCCCAAGTTCCATAAGCCTGGTTGCAATTCTTTGAAGCTGCACTTCATCCTTAATATCAATCTCTTCAAATTTTGCCACTGGGTATTTTCTGAATCCT
>MDSV01064856.1_pt1 | contig 29663 bp, 27 predicted proteins | sample 810851 | NCBI WGS metagenome assembly MDSV01 (sample SAMN05326640, study PRJNA326480) | marine metagenome | isolation source: seawater | place: Atlantic Ocean: North East | collected 2012 | reverse complement strand
GAGGCTGAGGCCAACGAGCATGACCACGTCCTGAAGACGCAGCGGTGGTGCGTCCCCTCCGGCCCCCATGTCGGGCCCTCGCCGCTATGCTTCATCAACGTCGTGGCGGCCGAGGCAAACCCAACCGTTCCCTGACGAGCCTGATTTTCCCCGAGGTCGTCACGCTGCGTAGACCGTGCTCCGTCCAGGTGGCCTCATCGGCCAAAACCTGACGCACCAAAGGTGCCACCTCAAGGGTGACGCCAAGGACGGCCAGCCCTACGTCACCCCCCCTGCGGTCTGCAGGTACGACGTCCATGAGCCGAACCTTGGCTTCAAAGAGGCCGTCGAGCACGTGCTCAACGTCTGCCCTGTCGTTCAGGTGGGGCCCGAGTTCAACGCCAATCCATCGCCGTTTTGGACGATGTGCCTTCGACGGACGGGCCATGTTCGGCCCTTTCAGGCGGCCCTTGATGACCGTTCTCCCCGCACGTTGAAAGGGAGAGCGTCGGTTCAGGGAGCGATGGACGGGGAGGTTGAGCAAGAACCGCCGCTGACGCTGTTGGGGCTTGTCAGGACGCTGACCGCCACGGCCACCTTGCCCCACTTGTTGGGTTTCCTGGCCGTGGTCGTCGCCCTCTTCGTGACGGTCGGAGGCACAGCGGGGCTGGAAACAGAGGCCGCTGCAGCCTTTGTCGGCATGGGGTTGGCCTATGCCGGCGTGGCCATGCTTGCAGAACAGCAATCGTTGCGGACGTGGGTCGTGGCAGAGAAAGGTCGACCTCGTTGGACCCTCATCACCGTGGTGCTCGTTCCTTTGGCCCTCGGATCCGTCTGTGCCGGATTGATCCTCACGGTGTTTGATGCTGCAGGCCTCGGCTCCACCCTCCCCGTGGTTCTTGCCGGCCTGTTTGTTGCGTGGTCCATCGGGCAAGGACGTTCGTTCCGAAGTGCCATCGTGCGGTGGCCAACGACCGCCTTGGAACCGGCAACGCGCAACCCTCCTGGCGGCATGGCGACGGTCCTTCGAATCGGCGCGACGGGCGTGTTGCTTCTCGTTGTGCTCGTGGCCCAAGCGGCGCTTGCCGGCACCTCGATCCTAAGCGCATCGGTCAGCCTCTTCGACGTGATCTTGAATCAATTGGCCATGGCCGGTGGCTTTGCGGCTTTGGTGGTGGTCGGCGAATTCATCACCGCGGGTGGACGTCGGCAATGCCAAACCGATCGATGGACGTCCCGGATGTTCACGCGATGGCACGTGTTGGCCCTCGTATTTGCTGCATGGCACCTTGGCACCGCCTGGCGCCACATCACCTCCACACAACCACAAGTGGCCACCGCCGTTGAGGAAATCATCCTCATGGTGGTGACCGTGGTGATGGCCGTCTGGTCCATGACCAGCAAAACAACCGGGTCTGACCTCGGGTTGGTTCGAAGGTCAAATGCCCTGTTTTGGGGGCTTGCGTTTGGGTATGCTTACGCCGGTTCGGTCGCCATGCTGAGCACCGTCGTACAAGGCGTGAGCGGGGTGCTTTTCCTTGGTCACGTCGTGGTGGCCTTGACCCTCCTCATGCTGCTTCGCACCACTGGGCCGCTCTTGGCCAACCGGCATGCGACAGCGATGAGCCATGCCGCAATGGGGGCGCGTGTTGAGGCACGAATTTCTGAACGCAGCACGGATGCTTCCGAGCCAATGCTCCATGCCGAAGCGGAGGCCACGACGGCGGCCCCTGAAGAAGCGGACGCTCCAGTGGTCACGGTCGAACCCATCACCTCGGAAGCAGCCGAGGAAGACGTCATCGAGCTGCTGGACTAAGCCACGGCGGACAAGCCAGAGAGGAGAAGGATCACGCGGACCCGTCCGTACATGGCTTCGGAGACCCTCGCACCAAGAATGACCTTGGCGTCTTGGCTCAAGGTTCGTGTGAACGCTTCGGAAATGGCCCCCATTTGCGCAATGGACAGGTCCGGGCCACCTTCGAGATGGATGTAGCATCCTGTTGCACCACTGACGTCCACGTCGGAGAGCGGGGCTCCTGCTGCTTGACGAATGAGGCCTTCAACGTCGTCTGACGATCCACTCCCCACGAGGAGGGTGGCGGCTCCACCGTTGGCCAAAATGGCCCGCAAATCCATCAGATCGAGGTTCATCAGGCTCATGTGAAGCAGCGAATGCACCAAGCCGTCCACGAGGTCCTCAATCCACTCGGAACCCATGGCCCAATCTTCACCCCTGTCCCGAGCCCTGTGGGCGAGGCGCTCCAAGGAGACGCGAACCGTGACGTCAGCGTTCGCCTCCAAACCGGCCAAGGCTTGGTTGGCGATCATGGTTCGATGTGGCTGTTCGGTTTCGAAGGGAAGCGAAGCGACGGCGATGACGATGGCCCCTGCCCTCCGGGCTTGCCTGGCGAGCTCTGTTGCGGCTCCGCTGCCGGCTCCACCTCCGAGACCTGTCAACAAGACCACCAACTCGACCCCTTCGAGGACCGGCCGAGCCATGGCGTCCAGACGCCGCATGCGTTGCTCAGCAAGGGCGGGCAAGGCTGCACAACCTTCCGCTTCCATGGCATGGCCAAGGCGAAGCACGTGCCCTTCGGCCCCGATGCGAAGGCTGCGATCGTCGGCGTCCACAGCGAGCAGGCGTGTGGTCGGGCAGCGCCGATGGGCAGAGGCTGCCCATGCGCAACCGAGGCCACCCACCCCGGCAATGACGATTTGACCGCCGTCCATGCAACCTGAGGAGGGTGCTTCGGTCCATCAACCTGAGCCACGCGCTCAGTCGATGTAGCGCAGGTATCTGCGGCGGGCATCGCGCGCCCAAGCGTTGTCGGGTTCAAGCTCCAGCACACGATTGTAGAAGGACACGGCCTGCTCGAACTCGGAGAGGTGACGACCATGCATGTGGCCAAGGTTGGAAAGCACAGGAATGCAGGTGTCGTCCTCGGCAAGCATCGCAAGAAGGATGGTCTCAGCCTTGCCAATCTCGCCACGGAGCATGAATTCCTCTGCCTCATCGAGGCGACGGAGTTGGTCGTCTGAGAGCTCGTAGACGTTGTCGAAAGCGTGCTCCGTCATGCTTGGTGGAGAGCCCGTCCCGACATGAAGTTTCTGACCCCCCTTCTGTAACGTTAGAAACGGGACACTGCGCCGCTACATTACGGCTCTCATCAGACAATGTTTAAGGCTCCCATCCAAGTGGGTCTTAGCACAGGGTGAGGCCATGCTCAAGCGCTCCTCCACGCTCAGGCTCTCGATAGCCGCCCTGATTGTGTTTGTTTTGTTGCTCCCCGGAGCAGCAACATCGTACCACACCGGCATCGGTGGAGAACAGAATAACGCAGGAGAAGTGATCGAAGACGTCGCCAAGGAAGGCTGCCTCTGCCACAATGCTGACGCGGACAACACCGTTCAGGTGATCCTCGACGAAGTCCCCTACGGTTGGACCGAGGGCGAGACCTACACCATGCACCTGCAACTCATCGGCGGCCCTGAAGTCGGCGGCGCATGGTCTGGTGGCTTCTCCATGCGCGTCAGCGATGGCACCCTCGGCGGCGAGGACGTCCAGAACTGGGAGGGCGACGTGACCACGCTGACCCAAATCGAAGCCAGCGCCAACGTCGCCGACCGCATGTGGGTCATCGAATGGACCGCCCCCTCCGCAGGGAGTGGAGCCGTGACGTTCTGGATCACCGGCAACAGCGTCAACGGCGACGCCGTGCCCGGCGCAGATGACCGCTGGAACCAGTTGTTCTTCACCCTCCCAGAAGACGAGGGCGCCTCACCGGCCGGCCTTCGAACCCTGTTCGCTGGCGACGGAAACGTCCAGGCTCCCGAGCCGGACCACCACGGTGTTGACCTCCACCACATGGGAGCAAAACTTCGCGCCCATTGGCTCGGCCTGCTCGGCTTCGGAGCCGTGATTGCCGTGATCGTGTTCGCAGGATTCCTCCTGCGGTACGGTTTCTCCACCTCCTACCAAGGACGCTCCAACCAGTTGCGCCTTCGGTACCACTTGAACCGTCGAGGTGATCAATGATGGACGACGAAGTCACCAAACTCCTGCGCATGGTGGCCGATGGCCTCGTCCCCGTCGAGGACGCCCGAAAGGCCCTGCTCGAAGTGGAATTGAGCGAACAACAACTCGACGAAGCCATCGATCGCGGCGTGTTTACCGAGGCCGAAGTGGGCTCCATCGTGTCCGCATCCCTTGCACCGTCTGGCGCATCCTACCTCACGATGTCCTTCTTGGGCTGGGGCTTGTTCTGGGTGATGTACTGGTCGTTCTCCATGATGTACGGCCTGATCAAGGGCTGGGACCAACAGCAGTTGTCCTACCACCTGGCCATCACCCTTGTCACGCTCATCATGATGGGCATCATCTACCTCAAGTTCGTCTTGCCTGACACCATCATCGTCAAGCACGCGGCGAACAAATACATCCCAGAACACGCCAAAGACTGGCGGGAGTACAAGTGGTGAGCACCATGGCGAAGTCATACGACCTGAAGCCAGCGCCCCTCAACGACGAGAAGGCGTACGCTGGAAACAGCGCGTCCATCGTCAACCGACGGCAGTTCCTCCGCTACGGTTTCAACGCCACCACCGGTGTGCTCGCTGCCTCCGTGGGCGTGCTCGGCTTTGCCTCCATCCTGCTTCCGCCAGGAGCGGGCAGTGGCGGTGACTTGGCCGTGAAGTACTGGGCCAAGGGACGCGAAGACGAAGCATGGTACGGTGCCAAGCACCTGCAGCCCATGACTCGAGAAGACTTTGTTGACGAGGCCGCCAAGTCCAACACCGGTACGTCCGGCGCCGCAGGCGTCTGGAACGGCGTCCCCGTGGTCGTGAACTACGTGGACCACGATGCCAACAAAAGCACACCCGCCTCCAGCGGCAAGGCCCGCTACCAATCCATGGAAGGCTACGACGAGACCGGAAAGTACGTCGGGCATTTCGACGACATGGTCGATGTGGACCCTCGAATCTTCCCGACGGGCGGCTTGGTGATGATCTTCGGTCGCTGCACCCACCTGTGCTGCATCCCCGGATGGCAACTCGTCAGCAACACCTTCACCGAAGACTCGTGGACGCCCGGTGGCGGTGACGACGGCGGCACGAAGCTGTTCTGCATTTGCCACTCCTCCAGGTTCGACCCCACCGCACTCGAACTCAACACCAACCGGAACCGTGCGAACGGGTCCACCTTCACGTACGCAGGCATCCGCCGGTCGGGTGGACCTGCTCCCGTCGGGCTGCCGCTCATTCCCATCCAACTCAACGGTGACACCATCGAAGGCATCACCGATTACACCGACTGGTTGACCTACTGCGATTGAGGTGATTCGATGAACACGATTTCCATCGTCCTGTGGTTCTTCATCGCCTTTGTTGCGGTGCTCGTCGCCTTCACCCTCCGCAAGGAGGACGAAGAAATGCCCCGTCGCGAAATCCTTCGCGCCGTCGAATCCACCGGTTCGATGGGCCTGGCAGAACGGTCCTTCCTGTGGGTGTTCAGCTGGCTCGACACGCGCTTCCGCGTCCAAGATTACTGGAACATGTCGAAGTCTGCGTACTACAACATGCACCGCCAAATGCCCCTCACCCACGCGGAGAAGTACAAACTCCGCATCATCTGGTACTGGTACCCGCTCTACTGCCTGGGTGGCATTTCCTTCCTGTCCTTCATCATCCTCGTGATCACCGGGACGGTGCTCGGCATCTACTACGTTCCCGGTGGCGAGGGCGACCCCTCTCCTGCGTACAAGAGCATGCAGTTCATCATGACCGAGTTGCCCTTCGGCTACATCATCCGGGCCGTCCACCACTGGACGACCCACTTCATGGTGGCCAGCGTCTTCCTCCACATGTGCCGCGTGTACTTCACCGGCGCATACCGCAACCCTCGTGAACTCAACTGGCTCATCGGCGTGGCCCTGATGGCCCTGACCATCGTCTTCGGTTACTCTGGCTACCTCCTGCCCTGGGACAGCCTCGCCTACGGTGCGGCGGTCATCGGCATCAACCTCAGCAACGCCTCACCTTTGGTGGGGAAGTACATCGCAACCTTGCTCTTTGGTGGAAGCAGTTTGACCGATCGAACGGTCACGAGGATGTACTTCATCCACGTGTTCATCCTGCCGGTGATCGTCACGACGTTGATCATCATCCATCTCTTCATTGTCTGGGTGCAAGGCATCGCGGAGCCACATTGATCAGGAGGGCATGACATGGGACTCATCGAGAATCTGGGACGCGTCGCAAGCGTCTACATGGACGAAAAGGAAAAACTCCAGACCGTTGGCGACAAGCGCAAGCGCACACGCATGGGCCACGGTTTCTGGCCGCACGAAGTCCTGCGTGACGCCATCATCTTCTCCGCCATGATGGCGGTGCTGCTGTTCTACGCTTGGCTGATCCCGCCGCCCCTCCACGGCGCAGCCGACCCCTACGCACAGGCCGGCTTCGTGTTCCCCGACTGGTACGTGCTGTTCTCCTACGGTTACCTCCGTTGGGGCGAGTACTTGCCCCAGTTCACCGTGCCAACGGGTCCGATCGGCGCCATCGTCGACCAGCCCGTCTTCGCCTGGAACGCCGCATGGTGGGGCGCTGCCCTCACCGGCATCCCCGTCGGCATCCTCGCTCTACCTCCCTTCCTCGGCGGACGCGAGAAGCGCCCGGTGGAAGACCCGTGGTACGCCAGCGCTGGCGCGGTCTACCTCGCCCACATCTGGTTCATCTCGGTGTTTTCGATCAACATCTTCCTCGAACTCTATGGCAAGAACAGAACGGACTTCTGTAAATTGGACAGCCATGGCGACCTGCTGTGCGGGACCCGACCTGCTTGGTTGGCAGAAGTGTTCAACGCCATTCCATGGTTGATGACCGGCGTCTTGTTGTGGATCATCCTGCACTTCGGCGCACGGAAATTCCTCGTCAAAACCATCGGGGCACGGCTGACGCAGGCCAACGCCAAGCGCATCCTGATGGGTGCGCTCGTGCTGTCAACCGCGGCCACCGTCGCCACGTGGGACACCTACGAGAAGGGATTCTGGGACGCCAAGGGGCTTCTGACCATCGAATCCTACGAAGAACTGGAAGCGATGCGCTCGCAACCCACCGACGTCCACGTTCACGAAGCGAACGAGTTCACCGATTCCTTGGGCTATTCTGAGACCATGACGGTGCCCGCAGTCGCGTGGTTGGATTGGCAGATTTTCCAGCCGACGCGGGAAGTGATCTACGACTTCACCGACGTCAACAACCATCAGCAGCCCGACCAGGGCATCAACGCAGCCTCCATCGCCGGGAACTTCTCCGGTGGCGAAGGCTTTGTTGTTGAAGGAAACTTCACCATCACCGAGGACAGCACCGCCTTCCCCGACGGCCACCACGTCAGCGTGGAGACCATCCCCCTCGATGCCGCATGCTCCTACCGTGCTGAAGAGCGAAAGATCGGTGAGGAGAAGACGGCGGACATGCTCAGTTCCAGCCTCGTCATCAAGGACGCCGATGGAGCCACGGTCCGTGCCGCAAGCTTCGACGACTGCGCCGGTGCCGACATGGTGGAGTTGCCCGTTGGCGTCTACACGTACACGTTCGAAGTCAGCGCCTCTGGCGCCCTTGCAAGCAGCGATCTGGTCACCGAAGTCACGATGAGCATCGCGGCCTTCCAGCCCCTCCTGCTCTTCGACGCCGACCTCGCTGATGCCAACCTTGCCGGTCATGCCGTGAACCTCAGCAACCAAGAGCACGTGGCCATGGGCGAGGATTACGCTCAGGTGGTCAACCCCTCGTACCACACGAACCCCAAGGCCTTGGACGCCAAACTCACCTATGCGATGTTCATTCCTTGCCTGACCCTCGGTGCCTTGGTCTTCGTGCTGCTCCGCTCAATGGCGACGGGCTACGAATTCGAGATGAACAAGTGCTACGGTTGCGACCTTTGCGACGACGCCTGCCCCGTTCGCCTGTTCAACGGCGGTGACAAGCTCAACATCATCTACAACACATGGAACAACGAAGACGACGGCGTGCCCTTGTATTCGTGTCTGACGTGTTCAGCGTGCACCAATGCGTGCCCACAACTTGTCGATTACGACTCCTACGTGGACATCCGCCGCAGCCTCATCGTCGGTGGACCACAAGCGGAGATCCCGCACACCGTCCTCCAAGCCGTGCTCAACGCCGAAGCAGAGGAAAGCGCCGATGTGGACTTCATCGCCACCGAGGACTACCCCATCACCAGCAACGTGGGCTACTACCCCGGATGCGTGGACTACCTCGACCAGGAAATGGTGTTCAGCCACCTCAATGAGGGGAGCATGGACCTTGGCGCCAGCACCACCGCGGCCTTCACCCTCTTCGAAGAGATGGGCGATGACGTGTCCTACCTCGGCCGCGACTTCCTGAAGTGCTGTGGCCACGACCAGAAGTGGCAAGGCATGACCGAGGTCTTTGACAAGCTCAAGGCCTACAACCAGAAGAAGATCGAGGAGTCGGGCATCGACACCCTTGTCTCTTCCTGTGCCGAGTGTTTCCGCACCTTTGCCCGCGACTACGAACTGGAGGGCGTGAAGGTCATGCACACCACGGAGTACCTGCTCGAGCAAGGCTTCGACATGGAACTCAAGGCCGAAGAGGCGACGACCGTGACCTACCACGACCCCTGCCGCCTCGGACGCCAAATGGGCATCACCGAAGAGCCCCGAGAACTCCTCGGGCAAGTGGAAAACGTCGAACTCGTCGAGATGGAGCACCATGGCGAGGACGCCATGTGCTGCGGTGTGTCCAGCATGATGTCGTGCAACGAGAACGCGCGCGCCCTCCGCGTCAGCAGGATGGAAGAAGTTCGCGCGACGGGTGCAGACACGATGCTCACCTCATGCCCGAAGTGTGTGACGCACTTGGAGTGCCTGAAGTTCGAGGGCGACGAGCGCTACAAGGGCATCGAGATCCTTGACGTCGTGACCTTCCTCGCTCAGCAGGTCGAGGCCAAGAAGGCCAAGTCCGAGGTTGAAGTCCGCGTGGGTGTGGAAGCCTGAAACATTCTTTTGCTTCAGCCGAGGCTTAGTGCTCCATGGAGCAGGACCCTGTAGGGCGCTTCATTGGAAGAGCGGGCATGGCCGCTGCTGCCCTTGGTGGGGTGCTGATTTACATCGGTGAAAGCCTGCTCATGCCGGAGCAACCCTGTGGACCAAGCCATCCTGTTGAGGCCATTGGACGGACCCTGTGGGTTCTGGCATGGATTGCATACCCTGCTCTTTTCCTTCGGGCAACGGACGTTCGAACTTCACCAAGGGTGTTCTTTGGCAACGCCGCGCGTCTTCTGGCCGTGATGATGGTGGTGATGATCCTCTTCCTGGAGCCCATGCTCAGCCAGGGGTTCTGTAATCGTGGGCCATCTTACGACTTCAGCGGGCTTGTCCAGTGACGTCTGGCGCGGGGATCGAGGATTGATGCAGGTTGATGCGAAGGGCTCCTGGTTCATCCTGCATCAAGCCGAACCTGCGCGTTGGCGACGAAGCCTGAACCCAGCCCGGCCCTCGCAGCCAAGCGTTGTGAGCCTGAACAGGCCTATTTCCCTGCAGGGGAGGTCCTCGCCGCATGGACGAGCCGAGGCTTCATCGCATCGTCCTTGGTGAAAGGACCGACGAATTCCTTCGTCAGCAGTCCATCAACTTCGCCGTGGTGGGTTTTCTTGTCCACCTTTTGTTGTGCGTGCTGCACGGCCTAGGTCGCATCGATTTACCGGGTATGGAGCCGCTGATCGACTCCTACCTCGACGCCCTATACACGCCGTTTTCCATCATCTTGGCGTATGAGGTCTACGAGCTCATCCGGGCCATTCCCGAGTCTTTCTCCAACGCCATTGGGAAGCAGTTCGAGGTCGTCACCCTGCTCGTGGTCCGTGACATTTTCAAGAACCTCGCGGACCTCAATGAAAACAAATCCACGGCCCTCTACGACCCCGTGGCCTTCATCGCAGTCGAGGTGTTGGCCTTCTTCGTCCTCTTCGCCACCGCCCTTTACTTCCGCAACGCAACCTCCAACGCCCCGGCCAAGATGCACGCAGACCAATCCCTCTCCACCTTTGTGCGGCAAAAGCAGACGCTCGCCACAGCGTTGTTTGTGGTCTACGTCCTCGTTGCCATGTGGTCCTTCACGACATGGACCAACGGCGTGATTGGAGGTGAGGGCGACCTCAGTCGAACCGTGTTTTTCTCTGATTTCTTCACGTGGTTGGTGATGTCGGACATCCTCATCCTGTTGATTTCATACAAGCACACCACCGATTTCAATCACCTTGCAAGAAACACGGGCTTTGTGCTGTCCACGGTGGTGATCCGCGTGGGCATCGGCGCACCAGGCTACGCTGGCGCTGCCTTGTTCATCCTCGCCTCAGTCCTGGCTGTGGGCGTGTTGTGGCTCAACATCAGTTTCGATCGTGAACAAGCCACGAACGAGGCGGAATGAACGCCACCCTCACCCGGTGGCCCGGCTCCAACATCGTTATGTCCGCTTGGGCCAACGACCGTCCGGTCACCATGCAGCCTCACCAGCAACCGCAGTACGTCCAAGCCGTGCACCAACCCATGGTCATGGCGCAGCCCGCCCGGCACCCCCCAAGCGCCATTTTGGCCTACGTGCTCTGGTTCTTCCTTGGCCCATTCGGAATCCACCACCTCTACATGGGTCGAGGCGTGGGCGTCTGGTTGCTGTCCCTCATCACCTTGCAAGGGCTCGGCTTGTGGTGGCTAATCGACCTCTTCCTCATTCCGAGTTCCTGCTCGAAGGTACGCGGCGGCATGGTCGTCATGCGCTGAAGCACCAGGCTTCAGTTCGACTCGGCCGGCATCGAGGAGTGATGCAGGTAGATGCGAAGGTTTCCTGCTTCATCCTGCATGTAGCCGAACGTGTATTCCACCTTCACCTCGTGCCCATCTGGGCCGGTGAAGAAGTAATTCCCCATGGCTTGGGCTGTGCTGCCGTGGATGAGCACACCCGCGTTCTCGAAGCGAACCGCGGTCCAGCCCTTGATGGCAAAACCCGTGTCTTCGGAGCAGGCTCCGTTCGCGGCCGCGAAGTAGGAAAGGGCGGTGTCGAACGTCGGGCGAAACGGCTCGACGGCGGCGAGTGTGGGCTTGAACAGAACCTCGCTGAGGCCGTACGCGTACAGGGTTTCGACGTGGGCGTGTGCACGAGCGGCGAAATCCTCACCGTCTCGATGTGCAGCAGCGATCGCCACGATGCCGTTGCCCCAAGCCTGCTGTGCTTGCTCAATGTCCTCGACGGTCATCATGGCCCCACGTCCGTGGCGATGGGTCCTTGCGGCACCCTATGATTCTACGTCAAGAGGACGACGATTTCGATGCCTCGCCGTCATTCGGTTCATCCGAGGACGCTTCGCCTTCGTCGTCTTCCATCCCACGGATCTCGTAGTTGGAAGGGAAGAGCGCCACACCGACACCCAAAATCAGCAAGAGCAAGCCCCAGCCGAATTGTTGCAAGACAAAGAGCAGTTCAAGTGAGATGACCAGCAGCACCAATCCTCCGATGTTGCTCGTCCAAACGAGCGTCTTGAACGTCGAAAGGGACACGCCTTGGGTCCCAGGTTTGCGGTAGGGTCCAAATTCGCCACCAAAGCGCTGGGCGGTGGGTTGCTTGCCTTGCTTGGACATCGTCACTCCTCCTTCATCGGTCGATCATCTGAATGGCATCCGTGGGGCACGCCATCACGCACAGCCCGCAACCGGTGCAATCGTCACGGCGAATCACGGCCTTGCGGTTTGATTCCAATTCGAGCAGTGGGCTGCGCATCGCCCGTTGGACCATGTCGATGGCGTCGTCGTCACACACCAGAGGGCACTGGTCGCAACCGATGCACAACTCTTCCTTGACGTAGGCCACGGCGGTCTCGCCGACTTTGAGGTCGGCCATGCGAGCATCATGTCCGCCGTCGAGGAGCGCTCGGATGCGCTTGGCCTCTGCTTGGCGGCGCCGAGCCAAGTCCTCAAGGCCCGTCATGGTGGGAGGTGTGGTGGGCTTCGCTTGAACCTTGGCCGAGCCGCCACCTCACCGTGAGGCCAACCAAGAGGTCTCCAAGGCCGTAGAAGGAGCCGACAAGAAGCGGCGGATTCCAAGAGGTCAGGCCCAACCATGGCACGTCCTTGGCCCATGTCCAATTGCCCAGCCACGTCCCCCATAATTCCATGGCCAGCGCGAGCCATGTCATGACGGCATAGAGCGCAGGATCTGGTCCGTAACGGATGAACAGGACCATGCCGATGAACAGGACGACCTCCACGGTTCCCCCGCCGCTGATCGCCCCGTACACCACCAAGGGAGAAAGCAAGAGAGGGCTCCACGTGATCTGCACGTTGGTCAATGCACGCGCCACGCGACGGCCGAGGTCAAAGAGGAACCAATGCCCGACTGGAACGAAAAGGGGCATCAGGTCATGTTGATACTCGTAAATCAACCACACCTCCGAGAAGAACAGTTCCATCGGTGTCGCGAACGCAAGCACGGTCCACATTTCGATTCGGCGGCGGCGCTCGGACGTCACGTGATCGTACAGAAAGAGGCCCCAACACCAGACCACGACAAGGGCTTCGGCCACCCAACGGTCCAACAGGCCCGCCATGTCCGTGGCCGCAACGGGCAGGCCGATGGCGATGGTGAGCGCAAAGACCCAGCCACGGTCCATGGTGCGGGGACCGCTGCCTTGTTGATATCAGGTGCGACGGGAGGAAGCCAAACGTTCCGCACCCATCGCCAACATGCTGAGCTCTGCGACCAAAGCGTGCCTGCCTCGGGCGAGGGACAATGCTTCAGGACCGATTTCTGTTGCGGAAAGGAAAGAGGAACTCGGTGAATTGAGGTTGTCCATCGCTCCTTTCTTGGCGTTGGTCCGGTAAAACCAGGACGCGGCCTCACCGTCGACCAGGTAGACCACCGGTTCGGCCACACCTGATTCTGATGTCATCGTGGTGGGCACGCCCTCTTGGACCAGGAAGTTCTCGACGTCTGCGCCTCCTTTGGCGTACATCAGACGCTTCATCTTCCGGTTTGAAAGCTCGAGCAGTTCGCTTCCCGAGCGAACCGTCATGATACCAAGCCCGTAGGTGCCTCGGTCGTTTTTCACAAAGGCGACCGGCTCCTGATCGATGCCCATGGTCGCATAGCGTTGCCGAAGAGCGTCGAGGAAAGCGTCCACTTCCGCGGCCAGCACCGTGCGGCAGGTTTCTTTCTCGAGGCACTTGTCTTCGGAGACGAACCACTCGGTTTGCAGGTACCAAGGGTCGAGGTCCAACATTGCGGCCACTTCCGCGACGTAGGGCTCCAAGGCACGTTGGTGTTCGGATTTTCTCCGACGATGCCATCCCATGTGCGTCGGAGGCATGATTTCGCCCGTGTGCAGTTCTTCGGGAAGGCCCGTGGTCAAGTCGTTGTTCAGGAGAACCACGTCCGGCCTTGCACCGTCCACCTCCAGACCACCGTCACCCGTGGGGTCCACGGTGACCAAATTGAGGTGGCCTGAAAGGCCGCGTACGGTGGTGATTTCGTTCAGTTCTGGGCTGCCTACCGTCACCCGATAGCCTGCGCGTTGGAGCAGGTCCACCAGCGTGCGCAGGTTTTCCACGTACCCAGGATTCCGGGTGTGAGACTCTGGATAGAGGTGGACCCATTCAGCGTCCACGGCGGTGCGTTGGACGTGTTCACGAAGCAGGTCTGCAAGGCGCGGTCGATCTTCATCAGGCACGTTGTTGAAACCGGCAGGAAAGTGGTTGGCATCGACGGCTGCAACCTTCCATCCTGCATCCCGTACGTCGACGCTGCCGTAAATCGGGATGGGAACTTCGGACCGCTTTTCGGCCATCCAAGCCGTCAATCGGTCCCGGTTGGCTTCGATGCGTTCGTCAATCCAGTGCCCGTCCGTCATGCCACCACCTCCAGAAGATCGGCGACGGTTCCAGTCGGCGCCTGACGGCCGCCATCGACCAGATGCACCGCTTCGAAGAGGGCCAGTCCGAGCATCACGTCGGGCTGGTTGGCCAACCCACCTTTGAGTCGTGGGTACCGGTCGACCACGGTGGCCGCCGCTTCGTGGTGCTGCTCGAGGGCTTCGCGAAGCAGGTTGGGCGCCGTGGCGGTGCCCGCAGGGAGTTTTGGTCGCCGAACGATGTCCTTCGGCAACTTCGTCAGGTCTGCCGCTCGTCGCAAGGCCGCCTTTTCTTCACCGCTGGAAGGAAGCCTCCACTCCATCGGCAGCCGATGCGCTGCCTCGCGATGGGGCGCACCAAGGAAGGGAACACGAACTTCGAGACCGTGTGCCATGGAATGGCGGTCCACCAGCCTGAGTTGGAAATTGCTCAGTTGCCCGTGCTCAAGCTCGAAGCCAAGCATGTCAGGCAGCGTACCGACGCGTGTTTCAGGGGCATGCCCGGACGCCAACCAAGCCTCACCTTGGAGGTCCTCGTTCAGGGATGCGGCTGCGAATGGGTGGTCCATGGCTTCCAGCCGTTGTCGGACGAGTGCGGCATGGGACATTGGATCCCGATACCTTGGGTAACCGGCGTGAAGTTCGTCCGCCCCTTGGCCACAGAGGCCGACCTTGACCTCCGATGCCATGGTTTGGAAGAGGGGCTGGAAGAACATGACCGAGGTGTCAAGATCTTCACCGTGCCAGACAAGGTTCGGAAGGTGATGCTCGAAGTCCTCGGCCTCCAGCAGGTGCTGATGATGCGTCAAATCCAGAGCAGAGGCCACGGCTTCAGCCGCTTGCCAGTCGGGGTTGTCCTCGCTTCCGGCCACGGTCCAGACTTCAGGGACCGGTTGACCCGCACGTTCTGCGGCCTCATGAGCCACGGCGGCCACTAAGGCAGAGTCCAATCCTCCGGAAAGCACGATGCCGACCGGCACCTCGGCCATGAGGCGTTGTTCCACACTTTGGATGAACGATTCGAGGAGGTCGGACGCCCCGGCGTCGGGGTTCCATGAAGCAGCAGGAACGAGGTGCTGTCGCTCAATGTCGGCTCGAGAATCCAACACGGGGCGGCCGTTTCCGTCGAGGCTCCAGACCTCGACCGTGCCGGGCCGGACCTGACGGGTGTCCTGAATCAGCGTCGTCAAATCCAGGGGGTATTCCCATGCAAGCCGCAGGGCAAGGGCGCCCTCGTCCAAGGTAGGGACATGTCCTTCATGCGCCCGAAGACCCTTCATCTCCGAAGCAAAGAGCAGGCTTCCCTCCACGTTGGCCATCACGAGGGGCTTGATCCCCATCGGGTCCCGAGCCAAAATCAGCCGTCCCGTCGCGGGGTCCCAGAGGGCAAACGCGTACATTCCGTCAAGCCGGGCGATCCACGCCGCATGGTCTGCGGCCGAACCGGCCCCCTTGGCGCTCGCTTGGTGATGCAACGCAAGCACGACTTCGCTGTCGACTTTGCGTTGAAACCTGTAGCCGGAACATGCCTCACGAAGGTCACGGTGGTTGTAGATCTCCCCGTTCACCACGGCCACGGCACCGTGCGTGCCCACAATGGGTTGAGGTCCACCCTCGAGGTCCAAAATGGCCAACCTCGTGTGGGCCAAGCCCACACGCTCGTCCGTCCAAACGCCTTCACCGTCCGGGCCGCGATGGCGTTGGAGACGGTTGATGCGCCGGAGCACCGCCTCATCAGGGGCACCAAGCATTCCGCCTAGGCCGCACATAGCATCAATTCCGGGTTGGATGCCTTTGAAGCCTCGTCCAATCAACTGGACGAGTTCAGAAGCCCCAAACAGGGTAGACAAAGGCCGTCACGACGAGCGCGATAACGGCAAGGCCGAAAACGACGAAGTAGGTGCCTTGAGCGACCTCGGTTTTGCTCTCTTCTTCGCCCATGTTCATCCCTGAATGTGCCACCGAGAACCGCCCTTTGAATGTAGAGGGTCAAAGCCATGGAACGACCAGCAACACAGCCAGCAGCGGGATGAACAACATGGTGGCGTTGTCGTCGATCCATCGGAGACGAGGCCACTCTGAAGCGACGCAAATGAACGGCAACACGGGCACCAATATCCAGGGGGTGCCAAGAACGACCGCACAGGCTCCCCAGACGCCGATGAGGACCAACGAGGACCAGATTGACGCCGTGCGGTTTCCGTAGCCGGCTCGACGAATTTCACCAAGCAGTGGGTCCCCGATGGCCAAGGAGAAGATGAGGGGATAGCCGAGTTCAGGACGGTCGGGGAGGGTCAACAGCACCACGCCGATGCCCAAAGCTCCCCAAGCCAGAGCGGAGACCTGCGTCGATTCGTAATCGCGCTGACCGAACACCGTGATTCCTGTGCGAAGCCGGATCGCTTCGAGGAAGATCAGCAGCAGCACCAGGGCCGAGGCAAATTGTTCGGCCCCGTCCATCCCGAGCCTTGCACCCAAATCGTCTGCATGCTCGTAATAGATGTAGGGAAGAGCGACCATGCCAAGGTGCACCGTTCGGCGAAGAAGGTGCCCCCACATGCCACCGACGGAATGCTCCTTTGGGTCGGTGAGCGGCACCATGCCGTTGTCGTCATCCTCCACGCCAAATCACCTCGACGGCCTCCTCTGGAGTGAGGCTACCGTTCGCAAGACGGGCGAGGAGACCCTCATAGTCCTCATGGCGGACAAGCCGGGCTTCTGCGGCATTTGCCAAGCGCTCACGAGCACGCGCTCGCTCGCTGCCAGGACGGGCTTCCAATTCGTTCACTGCGGCCAGGGCCTCGGCCAAACCAAGCCCTGTCTGTGCCGACATGAGCAGCACCTCTGGTGGATCTGGTCCGTCCAAGGAGAGGGAATCTCGAAGCTCCGCGGCATGCCGCTCTGCACCTTCGAGGTCGGCTTTGTTCACCAGCACGAGGTCGGCCAGTTCCAACAGACCTGCCTTTTCCGCTTGGACTCCATCGCCACGAGCAGGTCCCTCCAGGAGCACGATGCGGTCTGCGACGGCGGCACAGCGTACTTCCGACTGCCCTGCACCCACCGTTTCGACGATCACCAAGGGCCAGCCACAACCGTGGAGCACCCGCACCAAGTCGCCAAGCACCGAAGGGATGCTGCCGCTTGAGCGGCGTGTGGCGATGGACCGCACGTAAATCTGCTCGGCCAAGGATTCGTCGTCTGGAGAAGAGAGGCGAATACGGTCACCGAGCAGGGCACCGCCTGAAAGGGCGGAGGACGGGTCAACGGCGAGAAGCGCGATGGCCTCGCCTCGCTCGGCATGGGCTCGAAGCAAGTGGTCGATGAAGCAAGACTTCCCGACCCCCGGCGGGCCGGTGATGGCCACCGATCGCCCTGAGGGTCGTACCGAACCGAAGAGCGCCGATGCGGAGAGGCGCCCGTCTTCGACGTCGGTCAGCAAACGGGCGAGGTCCCTTCGGGAACCGGCTCGTGCCGCCGCGAGGCGGTCAGACGGCGACCCGGTGGTCAACGGTCAAGCCTCCCAAACCCAACCGCCTTCGGACCCAACACCGGCGTCTTCACGGCCCGCCGCTTCCGCAACGAAGGCGCTGATGGTCTCCGTGGACGTCCCCGGGCCGAAGATTGCTCGCATGCCTGCATCGTGAAGCGCTGGTCGGTCCGCGTCAGGAATGATGCCGCCTCCAAAAACGACCACATCGCCCAAACCTTCCTCCCGAAGCAGGTTGCAGATGGTGGGGAAGAGATGACCGTGCGCCCCAGACAAGCTGGACAACCCCAGAAACCGGGCGTCTTCGTCACGCACGGTGGCGACGATTTGGGCGGGGGTTCGACGCAGTCCAGTGTAAATCACTTCGTGACCGGCGTCGCGGAGTGCACGTGCGACCACCTTCGCGCCACGGTCGTGGCCGTCAAGGCCGGGCTTCGCGACAACGATGCGCATGCTTCCCGCCATGAACTCCCCACAGGCATGACGGTTTTCAAGCGCACGGGCGGCAGGGGCTCCATGCCGCGTTCTCCACACGGAACGGTCAAAGACCGACCCGGGGTCTACGTGCTTAGGTGAGTCCATGACATCCACTGAGGAGCGCCTGAAAGACCTCCGCGCCAGGAAGGCGAAGGTCGAGGTGGGCGGCGGTCAAGCCCGCATCGAGGCCCAGCATGCCCGTGGAAAGATGACCGCGCGTGAGCGCTTGGAAGTGCTGCTCGACGAAGGCAGTTTCCAGGAGATGGACGGACTGGTGGAACACCGCTGCCGAGACTTTGGCATGGACCGGAACGTCATTCCCGGCGACGGCGTGGTCACCGGCCACGGCACCATCAACGGCCGTCAGGTGTACGCCTTTGCGCAAGATTTCACGGTCTACGGTGGAAGCCTCGGTGAGATGCACGGCCTGAAGATCTGCAAGGTCCTCGACATGGCCCTCAAGACCGGCCGACCGGTCATCGGCATGAACGATTCCGGCGGCGCCCGCATTCAGGAAGGCGTGGCCTCGTTGGGGTCCTATGCGGAGATTTTCTTCCGCAACGTCCGGGCCAGCGGCGTCATCCCACAAATCTCAGTGATCATGGGACCCTGTGCTGGCGGTGCCGTGTACAGCCCTGCCATCACGGATTTCGTCATCATGGTCGATCAGACGGCGCACATGTTCATCACCGGTCCAGAGGTCATCAAGACGGTCACCAACGAAGTCGTGACCTTCGAAGACCTCGGTGGCGCGATGACCCACGGCTCGAAGTCTGGCGTCTCGCATTTCACCGCCGAAGATGACACCGGCGCCATCGACCTTGCTCGGGACCTCGTGGACATGCTCCCACTCAACAACATGGAGCGGCCACCGGAAAAGCGCACAAACGACCCCATCGATCGGGTCTGTGAAGCCCTTGAAACCATCCTTCCCGACGAACCAAACAAGCCCTACGACGTGATCGACGTGATCCGTGAGGTCCTCGACGACGGCGGCTTCATGGAAGTTCAAGCCGACTGGGCCAAGAACATCGTGTGCGGCTTTGGCCACCTTGGCGGTCGAACCGTCGGCGTGGTCGCCAACCAACCGAAGGTCCTCGCCGGTTGCCTCGACATCGATGCATCGGACAAAGCCGCACGCTTCGTTCGGTTCTGCGACGCGTTCAACGTGCCCTTGGTGACCTTCGAAGACGTCCCAGGATTCCTGCCCGGCACCAGCCAAGAATGGGGCGGCATCATCCGTCACGGTGCCAAGTTGCTCTACGCCTTTGCCGAAGCGACCGTGCCCAAACTCACCGTCGTTCTTCGCAAGGCCTACGGAGGCGCCTATGACGTGATGTCATCGAAGCATCTCCGAGGCGACTACAACGTCGCCTGGCCGACCGCTGAACTTGCCGTGATGGGCGCCGACGGCGCCGTGGAGATCATCCACCGTCGTCGCATCGCAAGCGCGCGAAACCCTGTACAAGAGCGCGAGCGCTTGACCACCGACTTCAACGAAACCTTTGCCAATCCCTACAAAGCGGCAGGGCTCGGGTACCTCGACGACGTCATCGAACCCTCGCAGACGCGCCGCCACCTGTGCCGTGCCCTCGACATGCTCGCCGACAAAGAAGAGCTCCGCCCTGCCCGGAAGCACGGCAACATCCCCCTCTGAGGCCTCTGCATGACCGAAGAAGCCGTCCTGCGCACCGCGGCCATCATGGCCTTGCTGAGCATGTTGGAAGAATCATCAGGCACCGCCAACGTCGGGCGGATGCCAGGCGAAGCGTGGGCCAGCGACCACCGTCGACAAGCCATGGGCCGGCAAAGCCTGATGCGCACCCGAAGCGGCCGCGCACCCTGGAGGTGACCACATGACCAACACCCGTACCGTGATCGTTGATGGCGAGACCTTCGAAGTGACCATCGAGGGCGATGGACCCACGTACCAGGTGGAAGTTGGCGGTCGGACCTTCGACATCGAAGTGCCCAACGCCGGACCTGCGCCAAAGCGGCGAGCGAGTGGCGGTGGCAAGAAAAAGCGTTCAGGCACCGTTTCGGCCAACATCCCTGGAAAGGTCGTGACGGTGGAGGTGACCGAAGGTCAGCACGTTGAGGAGGGCCAAGTCATCCTCATCCTCGAAGCGATGAAGATGCAAAACGAAATCCAAGCCCCGGTCACGGGAACCGTGACCTCCGTTCAATGCGAAGAAGGCGAGGCCATCGAGGCCAACGTTCCGCTTGTGGTGATCGAACCCGACCCCACAGACGACGACGAGGCTTGAAGAGGAACGAAGGTCAGGTGATACCATGACGGACGCCCCAGTATGCGACCTCCCTGGCTGTGGGAAACCGGGCACCATCACCTCCCGTCTCTCCCCCGAGGGCTACCTCGTGGCCACCGGCAAGAAGGCCTACTCCTTCCGAGAAGCCTACCGACAGTTCTGCTATTGCGAAGGGTGTCATGACGAATTGATGGGTGGTGTTTGGTCCCGGGTGCGAAAACCTGACGACAAACGTGACGGTCACGTGGCACCAACCGCCATTTGAGCATCTGGGGAAGCCACTATACGGCACCATTCCCCCGTTGTACCATGCTCGGCACGCGTTCACGCTCGCTCCTCCTTGCCGCACTGCTGCTTTTTGGCACCATGACCGTTGCTCCCGCCGTCAGTGCGGTGGGCCCCAACCAGAACGACATGGGCATGACCACCGGTGACCTGCCGGACAACCTCAGTTCGACGACCAGCGTTCCAAACTTGGTCTTCACCGGTTCGGTCACCGGTTCTGGAGACCTCGTGTCTGGGACCGATGACGTGGACTATCTTCGGGTCTCACTCAACGCCAACGAAGGCTTGGCTGCAGAATTGTCGTTCGCCTCCGGCGATGACTTTGACCTCTCCATCTACGACGCGAACCAGATGACCATGGGTTACTCCTACTTCTCCAACCCTGAAACGGTCAGCACGAATTCAAGCACTTCCGCCCACGGGGGTACGGTCTACATCGAAATCTCCGCATACTCCTTTGGAGGCACCTCGGGATCGTGGAACTTGACCGTGTGGAAGTTCAGCACCGGAAGCAGCGGCGGAGGCGGAAGCAGCGGCGGAGGCAGCGCACCGCCGAACCCATGCACCGGCAACGCCACGCTTGCTTCGGACATCCTCGAACCCAATGACGCCGTAGCCACCGCCACCCTTGCCTCGACCCTCCCTCTGGACTGCACTGGACTGAGCATTCACAGCACCGTTGACGAGGATTTCTTTGAAGTCACCATGACCGCCGGTGTGACGTATTACGTCAACGTGACCTTCTCGAGCTTCAACGGCGACATTGACCTCCGGTGGGAAACCGCGACCGGTGGCTACCTCAGTGGCTCAGGCGGCACGGGGAGCCTTGAATCGATGACGGTCACGGCCGCGACCTCCCAACCGACCTATGTGCAAGTCTACGGTTACTCCGGAGCCACGAACACGTACGACATCGAGATCACGACCGACCTTCCAGGTGGCGGACAGAGTTTCACCGGCGTGGTCCCGACCGTCATCAACTCCACCTCAACGGCCTTGAGCATGAACGGATTGACCAACGGCAGCGCTTACAGTGTGAACCTCACGCTGGATCAAGAATTGATGAACGGCACCGTGCTGAACACGGCGCTCGGCACGCTCAACTTGACCGCAAACGGCACCGGCCACAACGCAACGATGACCCACGTCTCGGCCGCCGTCGGCATGGAATCCGACGTGTGCGTGGTGGCCGAACTCTACGACGCCAACGGGACCTACATTTCCAACGGACGCGACTGTTACTTCTTCGAGGTGCTCGTGGTCGAGGCAACGTCCTCCACCACGGGAGACATTGAGGCCACGAACCTCACGGTGAACACGCCGATGAGCCTGTGGTGGTTCGTCTACGACCAGACGGCGTTCAGCAATACCTTGCTGACCAACGGCAACGATGTTGAGGCCGCGCTCAACGCCTCAATCGTCAACGAAACCACCGTCAATTTCACCCCCGCGACCACCTCCATGAGCTGGCAGGTCAACTGGACGGGCATCACCACCACGAACACCCACGGATTGATTGGCCTGCTCTGGGAACAAGGCGCCACCGTCAACATCTCCAACATTGAAGGATTCAACGGTTTCCACGGTTGGGATTTCATTCCACAATTGCCAAGCCTCGTGATCACCTCGGTGACCAAGAGCACGAGCGCAGTCACCAACAACGTCAACGTCGAAGGGCTTGACCTGGTCGTCGGCGACGGCTATTACCATCAGATTCGCTTGACGGACGCCGCCGGTGCCACCTTGCAAAATTCAACGTTGACCTCCTTTACCGCAACGGCTCAGAACATGAGCCTCCCGGCATGGACCTACACCACGCCAAACAGCAGCGGGACCTACTGTGCCGCAGTGGACCTCTACACCAGCACGATGGTGCAAATGATCGGCGACAGCGATTGCTTCACGCTGACCTTTGACAACGACGGCGACGGCGTGGCCAACGAATACGACCTCTGTCCCAACACCCCGTTGGCCTCCATGGTGAACGCCGACGGATGCGCCCTGAGCCAAATCGACACCGACAACGACGGCTACAACGACTCCGTGGACATGTTCCCCACCAACCCGGACCAGCATTGGGACACGGATGGAGACGGCTACGGTGACAACAGCGCGGGCACAGGAGGAGATGCCTACCCGGCGGATGCCACGCAATGGGCTGACGCCGACGGTGACGGCTACGGCGACAATTCGACCGGCACCAACGGAGACGCCTTCCCCACGGACGGCACCCAATGGGCCGACAGCGACGGTGACGGATACGGCGACAACCCTGCTGGAAACAATCCCGACCTTTGGCCAAACGACAGCAGCCAATGGAGCGACAGCGACGGCGACGGCTACGGTGACAACCCGAGCGGCACGCAAGGCGATGCCTTCCCCAACGACGGCACGCAGTGGCAGGACGCAGACGGCGACGGATATGGCGACAACCCGAACGGCAGCAATCCCGACCTTTGGCCAAACGACAACACCCAGTGGAAGGACACCGATGGAGACGGATACGGCGACAACCCGTCCGGCACCGACGGTGATGCCTTCCCAAGCGACAGCAGCCAATGGAAGGACCGTGACGGCGACGGATACGGCGACAACGCTGCCGGGCTGAATCCGGATGCTTTCCCCGACGACGGCACCCAATGGGTCGACCGTGACGGTGACGGATACGGCGACAACGCCGCAGGCCTCAACGCCGATGCCTTCCCTGACGACGCGACCCAGTGGAACGACCGAGACGGTGACGGATACGGCGACAACATCAACGGAAACACACCCGACCTTTGCCCCGACACGCCCCAAGGCGAGAGCGTTGACCAAAATGGATGCGCCACCGTTGAACTTGACGAGGACGAGGACGGCGTGACCGACGACGCCGACGTGTGCCCGCAAACCAACGCCACGATGAGCGTGGACGGTTTCGGCTGCGCTGAAGATCAAAAGGACGGTGACTTGGACGGTGTCGTCAACCTCTACGACGACTGCCCCAACACCCCCAACGGACGAACCGTCGATGCTGCAGGATGTGCCGCTGTCGAGCTCGACACGGACGGCGACGGCATCGACGACGGTCGCGACCTTTGCCCCTCAACGACCCCAGGATTGAGCGCCAACGGTGAGGGCTGCGCCGCCAACGAGCGTGACACGGACTCGGACGGCGTCATGGACGCCGACGACCTTTGCGCCTACACCGATGCCGGTGAAGACGTGAACGACCAAGGCTGCGCTGCAAATCAGCGCGACACCGACGGCGACGCTGTCGTGGACGCGGACGACGCATGCATCGGCACCCTTGCCGGCAGCAGCGTCGACGGCGTGGGTTGTGCCGAGTACCAACTCGATGCTGACGGCGACATGATCTCGGACAGCGTCGACCAGTGCGACGCGACGCCGGCAGGCGAAACGGTGGATCAAGTCGGTTGCAGTGACTCGCAGAAGGACGAGGACGGAGACGGCCGGAGCGATGCCGTCGACCTTTGCCCAGGTACGCCTGCTGGAAGCGTGGCGGACATCTTTGGCTGCATCCCGTCCCAATTGGACACGGACGAGGACGGTGTGGACGACGGCAACGACCGCTGCCCCATGACCAACAGCACGTCGGTGGTGAACGCCGACGGATGTGCCCTCTACCAATTGGACTCCGACAACGACGGCGTAACCGACGACCTCGACGCCTTCCCCGACAACGCCACCGCTGACAGCGATCGAGACGGTGACGGCGTCGCCGACCAATTCGATGCGTACCCCGATGACGGCCTGAAGTCCACCTTGGAGCCGGAGCGAAACAGCACCGGATTGATCCTCGGCGTGGTGGCCCTGCTCGCCATTGCGGGATTGGCCGCCCTTCTTGTGGTCCGCCGAGGCGACGACACCGTCGCCGCAGGCTTGGGCGTCACCGCCGAAGTGGACACCATGGCCGAGGCCTCATTTGCTGCTGCCGACAAACCGCTCCCTGAGATTGCCGAAAACGACGGCGCCACCACGTGGGAGGAGAATGGCGTGCATTGGAACCGGGATGCACAGGGTAACCTTACCTACTGGGACGCGTCCTCAGAATCGTGGACTCCCTACGAAGCATGACTCGGGAGCCCGCATTGGTTCGGGTTCATGACGAGCGCGCCGAAGTTGGGGTCAGTTCGCTTCTGTTCCTCACCGTGGTGCTGGTCTCCACCAGCATCCTCAGCACTTTCCTGCTTTCTATTACGGAACGCACCATGGTGGACGGTCGGGAAACCGCCCACAGCCAAACGGACGTGGTCAACGGCATCGTTTCTGTGATCTACATCGAACTCAGCGGACTGAACGGGGCCGCAGGCGACGAACTCCACATCGGCTTCGAATTCCCTTACCTCGTTGGGAACCTGCAAGACTCGGCCGTGCGCTGGGTGTTGATGTGCTCTGATGGAGGCACCGGGATTGCCGAACGTGTGGTCTACACCTCAGGAAATTTTGAGAGTGCAACATCAGTGACGGACGACGGACGCGCGGTCGCCACCTTGGAACAATTCGATTCATCCGGCATTTACCACATGTTCATCTCGATCAACGCAGTCGCAGGCGATTGTGACCTCGATGCGAACTTCGACGGGCAACTGGTGATGGCCATTGAGAAAGGACGCACCTTCGAAACTCGGATCCAACTTGGAACCAACCCTTCCGTCGGAGACCAATTGTTGTGAGGTGAGAAGATGCGACGGGTCAAGCACAACGACGACGGTGCGGTGGGCATCGACCTGATGATCACCTACATTGGCATCGTCATCATGATGATCGTGGTGGGTTCGACGGCGGTTGGGATGGTCGAACGCATGAGCCAACAAACCCAACACACGGCCTTGGACGCCAACAAAGAAGCCGGCACCCAGATGATCGTGGTCGGGGCGTGGATTTACGATGGCTACGATGATTTCCTGTTTATGATTGAATACCAGAGTCAAGGAAAAAACGTCCTCGCTGAAGACGTCGAGTGGACGCTGTGGTGCGTGGAGGACGGCGACACCTTGCACTACCGGAGCGGCACCGTCGACAACTGGCCCTTCCAGACCTTTTCCATATGGGAGGTCGGCACCGAACCAAGCGATACGGTGACAGAACTGGAGTCTGGTGCTCGCTACTTCTTCGGCATCGACGGTGGCACAAACACAAATACCGGTGGGGATGAATGCGGCCCTATTTTCCTCCACGAGGAAGGCATCTCGGCCACGATGACCATCAGCCTTCCAGACGGCGGTTACAACACCCAAATTCTCGAGATTGGACGCTTCGAAGTGGGCGCACCCGTCATCTGAACACCGCCGCGCCACAACGACGGCATAGAGCGCGGCGGAAGGCGGCGCAGCGTCAACGCCACCGTCACTCTTCTTCGGCCTTTGTGTGCTCTGCAATCATGCTTGTGATCATGGCGTCCTTCTCGGCCGCCAATTTCTTCCGATGCTCCCGTTGTTCGTTCGCACGGTGCATCAAGGCCAGCACAACCACGGCGGCCCAGAAGAGCAAGCACATGGTGAACAAATTCGGGCCGTCATCGGCAGGCGGTGGAACGACGGTCTCGCCCGAGTTGTTCACACAGGCACCGTTCACCAACTCGAAATCAGGTCCAGGGTATTCCGTCGCATCCAGCGGATCGCTGCCGCACGCGGCTTCGATGGTGTCGTTCCAACCGTCGTTGTCGTCATCGATGTCGCCGCGCATCGAACCAAATCCGTCAGGGTCGTTGTCCGCAAGACCGTCCCCGTCCGAGTCAGCGGCGAAGAGCAAGTCCAACTCGACCACAATGTTGCGACCGTAGCCCACTTCCCGGACGGCAACAGTGTGTTGCGACTCAAGACCGGTTTCCTCGATGGACGACACGGACCCGCTGATGCTCCCGTCCGTGGTGTTGAACACCAGACCGTCAGGAAGCGGCGGCGAGATGCTCCAGCCTTCGACCTCGGCGTTGATCACCAACGCCTCAAACCGAACCGGGAGGCCGATGACGACGATGCCAGAAGCCGAATCGGTGAGGTTGGTGTACGTCACCTCGGGTTGGACCAAGGCATCACAGAGCCCGTCGCCGTCGACGTCCACCGGTACGGACGTGGCGTTGAGTGGGTCAGAGGAGCACGCAAGCTCGTCAAGTGAGGACCATCCGTCGCCGTCCGGGTCCGCTTCGAGGGCGTCGCAGAGGCCGTCGCCGTCGGTGTCCACCGGCACGTCGGAGGCGTCGGTGGGATCATGGCCGCAGATCAGTTCCTCGGCGTCGTCCCATCCGTCCGCATCGGTGTCAACCACCAGAGGATTCGTGCCAGGATTGCCCGGTCCAAGGTAGATCCCAGTGTCGGTTTCAAGCACGTCAAGCAATCCGTCGTTGTCGTCATCAAGGTCTTCGACGAGCGCACCGATGTAACCTTCAGGAAGCGTGTCTGGCATGCCGTCATCGTCGGTGTCCAGCAGCACGATGATGGTCAGGTTCCACGGCACCGCCACGCCGGTGGCGTTGGTCCACACCGTCCACGTCATGGCATCCGCAGGCGTGGTCGGTGTCCCGCTCAAGCGTCCGATCATCGTGTTGAACACGAGACCGTCTGGAGCATCGGGCGTCAACGCCCACGTGTCAACGCTGCCGTAGAGCACAAACGGCTGCCACGACGGCATCGCGTCGCCGGCCAACAGGACGAGTTCTTCCACGTAGAGCAGGCTTGGCGTTTGGCTGATGACCTCGAGGCTGAAGGTGGCGGAGGTCGAGCCACCGCTGTTGTTGGCCCAGACCGTGTAGGTGCGGTTGCTCCAGACCTCTTCGGCCATGCCCCACACCGTGCCGTTGGAGGTGCTGAAGAACAGGCCCTGCGGCAATGGGTCGCTCAGGACCCACGAGGTGATGTCGCCCGGTCCTACGAGGGTTGCATGGAGTGGCAGGTCTGTGCTGGTTTCCATCACCACGAGGGCCAGGTGCTCCGCCGTGTAGGACAGCGTTGGCAGTTGGTCAACGACGGAGAAGGTCACCGTCGCCGTCGTTGATCCCCCGCTGTTGGTGGCCGTGACGGTGTAGGTGGTGACCGGCCACAACTCCGTGGGCGTGCCCCAGAAGGTGCCGTTTTGGGCACCGAAGTGGACGCCAAACGGAAGGGCTTGAGCAATGGACCACTGCGTGATTTCGCCAGAACCAACCAAGGACGGCGCCAGTGGCAGGTCTGCGTGCGCCGTGTTGTTCCTCAACTCAAGGACGTCTGGGACGTAGGAGAAGGAGGGCACCTCATCGACCACGGTCAGCGTCAGCGTCGCTGACGTGTTGCCCCCGCTGTTGTTCGCCCAAACCGTGTAGGTCGCCTGAGGCCACAATTGCGTGGGCACACCCCACACGGTACCGTTTGAAGGCTCGAAGGTCAAGCCCGAGGGCAAAGTTCCGTTCATGGCCCACGAGGTGATCTCTCCTGGACCGGTCAAGATGGCCTCGAGGGGCATGTCCACATGGACAGAGTTGTTGGTGAGGACCAGCACGTCGGGTGTGTACGTCAGCGTTGGAAGTTGATCCACCACGGAAACCACCACGGTTGCTGAGACCGATCCTCCGCTGTTGTTCGCATACACCGTGTACACCGTCGTCGGCCACAGTTCGATTGGAGTCCCCCAGAAGGTCCCGTTGGTCTGGCCGAAACGGAGACCGTCTGGCAGCAGGCTGTCGTTGAGCGCCCAGGACGTGATGACGCCAGGGCCCGAGAGCGTCGCCTCAAGGGGCAGATCAACATGGGACGTGTTGTTCGTCAAGAGCAAAGAGGACGGCGCGTAGGTGAGGCTCGGCAGTTGATCGACGACTTCGAGGGTCAACGACATGCTCGATTCCCCGCCGGAGTTGTTCCCCCATACGGTGTAGGTCGTGCTCGGCCAGAGTTCGACCGGCAGACCCCACAGGGTGCCGTTCGACGGCTCAAAGGTCAGGCCATTTGGCAGCGCTCCGGCCATGGACCACGTCGTGAAGAGGCCCGGTCCGCTGATGGCCGGTGAATACGGCAAGTGGCTGGAGACGGTGTTGTTCGTCAACACGAGCGTCACGCTTGCGGCCGTGAACGATGGCAACTGGTCGACCACCGTGAAGGTGACGCTGGCCGTGACCGAACCGCCGCTGTTGTTGGCATACACCATGTAGGAGGTCGCCGGCCAGAGTTCGGTCGGGGTTCCCCAAAAGGTCCCGTTGGTCGGGCCGAAGAAGACGCCTGTCGGCAGCACGCTGTCGTTGATGCCCCACGAGAGGATGTCCCCCGGACCGGTCAGGGCCGCGTGCAGCGGCATGTTGGCGTGCGCCGTGTTGTTGATCAGAATCAGCGCCGCTGGAGCGTAAGTCAACAGCGGAATTTGGTCGACCACCTTCAAGGTCACCGTCGCGTTTGTGGAACCGCCGCTGTTGTTTGCATACACCGTGTACACCGTCGACGGCCACAGTTGCGTCGGCGTGCCCCAGAAGGTCCCGTTGGTCGAGCCGAAGAAGACGCCGGTGGGCAAGGCACTGTCGTTGATGGCCCACGAGGTGACCTCACCCGGACCGGTCAGGATGGCCTCAAGCGGCATGCTGTTGTGCACCGTGTTGTTGCGCAATTCAATGGCGTTCGGTGAATAGGAAAGGGTCGGCACCTGGTCCACCACAGTGATGGTCACCGTCGCAGACGTGGAGCCGCCGCTGTTGTTCGCATACACCGTGTACACCGTCGTCGGCCACAGCTCGGTCGGCGTGCCCCAGAAGGTGCCGTTCGTCGTGCCGAAGAAGACACCCGACGGCAGCGCGGAGTTGTTCAGCACCCATCCAAGGACCTCGCCGGGTCCGGTGAGCGTCGCAACAAGCGGGAAGTCCGCATGCGCTGTGTTGTTGACCAGTTCAACCGCGTCCGGCGAGTAGGACAAGGTGGGGACCTGATCAACGACCTCGAGGGTCACGGTCGCTGACGCGGGCCCGCCGCTGTTGTTGCCCCACACGGTGTACGTCCGCGCAGGCCACAATTCGGTCGGTGTGCCCCAGAAGGTGCCGTTGGTTGAGCCAAAGAAGACGCCCGTGGGCAAGGCGCTGTCGTTGATGGCCCAGGAGGAAATGTCACCAAAGCCACCGATCACGGGCGTCAACGGGAAATCGCTGTTCGCGGTGTTGTTCGTGAGTTCAATGGACGAGGGTGAATAGGCCAGCGTTGGCACCTGATCGAGGACGGAAATGGTCACCGTCGCGTTTGTGGAACCGCCGCTGTTGTTGGCATAGACGGTATAGTCCGTC
>MDSV01126464.1_pt1 | contig 29668 bp, 31 predicted proteins | sample 810851 | NCBI WGS metagenome assembly MDSV01 (sample SAMN05326640, study PRJNA326480) | marine metagenome | isolation source: seawater | place: Atlantic Ocean: North East | collected 2012 | reverse complement strand
GGTTTTTGGTGAAATATCAAATGAAAAAAAAATTTTAATTAGTCACGGAAAAATATTTCATAATTGTTATAATATATTGAAGGATAAAAATAATGAGTTTATTTGTATAAATCTATTTAGGTCTAAACCATTTCCCAAAAAACTTTTAAAGATTTTAAATTCTTCTCATAAAATTTTAGTTGTAGATGAACAAAGTCCAGGGGGGAATCTGGGATCTTGTGTTTTTGAAAGTTTAGGTGATGAAAATATTTTTCCAAAAATAAAGACCCTGTCTCTAAATAACGAGTATGTTTTTGAAAATGGTGGTAGATCTTATTTGCTTAATAAATATGGACTGTCAGATGATGATATTTTTGAAACTCTAAAGAAAATATAAAATGAAAAATATTTTAATTACTGGGGGAGCTGGTTATATTGGTTCAATACTAAGTACTGAGTTAGTAAAATTGGGCCATAAAGTTACAGTAATAGATTTATTAAAATATAATGAAAATTCGTTAAGTCACTTATATTTTTATAAGAATTTTAAGCTTATATATGGAGATTCAAGAAAAAAAAATATTATGAAGAAATTAATTAAGCAAAATGAATTTATTATTCCTTTGGCGGGTTTGGTTGGTGCACCACTTTGTGATAAATTTAAAAAAGACGCAGTAAGTACAAATTATCAAGCTATAAAAATGATTAGAAATTTAGTTACATTTAAAAATAAAGTAATTTATATGACGTCGAATTCAGGTTACGGTATTGGTGAAAAAAACAAATATTGTGATGAAAGTAGCCCACTTAATCCCATATCACTCTACGGTAGAACAAAATGTGATGCGGAGAATATTATAAAAGATTTTAAAAATTCTGTAAGTTTCAGATTAGCTACAGTTTTTGGAATAAGCTATAGAATGAGAAGCGATTTGTTGGTAAATAATTTTGTATTTAGAACAATTAAGGATAAAAGATTAGATATTTTTGAACCAAATTTTAGAAGAAACTTTATTCATGTAAGAGATGTTGTTAATGCAATAATATTTACAATTAATAATTTTCCAAAACTGAAGTCAAATATTTATAATCTCGGTCTATCTTCTGCAAATATAAGTAAAATAATGTTAGCCAAAAAAATCAAAAATAAATTTCCAAAACTTAAAATTAAAATAGTAAAAAATAAAGAAGATCCTGATAAAAGAGATTATTACGTAAGCAATAAAAAAATTGAAAAAAGAGGCTTCAAAGCAAATATTAGTTTAGAAAAAGGGATTGAGGAACTTTTAGATTATTTTAAATTTAATAAAAATAAAATTATTAATAATTATTAATAATATTTTTAATTTGAATAAAAAAATCTTGCTGAGCATAATAAAATTTCAAATTACTTTTTTTCGCAGCTAATTTATCTGATTTTTTATCACCTATCATAAAGCTTTTATTACTTACAATATCCCAGTTCTCAAATATTTTCTTAATCATTAAGTTGCCAGGTTTTCTATATTTACTGTTTTTAATATACTTTTTAATTTTAGATTTTTTATGAAATGGAGAGTATTGAACATCTCTAATTGATATCTTTTTTTTTAAAAAAAATTTTTTTAAATATTTATGTAAATTTTTAAAACTCTCTAATGTAAATTTTCTTTTACCGATACCAGCTTGATTTGTAACTATGAAAATATGATAATTTTTTTTTGTTAGATATTTTAAACCTTTTATAACTCCTCTCCTAAATTTAAAATTTTTTACATTATGAACATATCCATAATCATAATTAATTACACCATCTCGATCAAGGAAAACAGCTGGTTTTTTATAATTTTTAATTAACAATTTTGATGCCTTATTCAAGAAGATTTTACTTCCAATATCTAAAAAAAAATCATTATAAAACTTTCCACTAATTTTTTTTTTACTAATTAAATTTGGCAGCACATCATTTTCTAAAGATTTTGAATTTTTCGATATTAATTTTAAAAAATTTCTTTTAAAGAAATAAATGCCTCCATTCATTAAGTTTCCTTTGTTATTATATGAGATTATACCCCCTTTTAAGGAAAGACGATTAAGTTTTGAACTTTTTTGTTTTAAATTTTTAGTTAAAGCAATAGAGCCTAAAAAATTTTTTTTATGAGAGTTAATAAATTTTTTTAAATCAATATCAAATAATGTATCCCCGTTCATCAATACAAAGTCGTTAATTTTATTGTTTAATTTTCTTAAAGCACCTCCCGTTCCAAGTAGTTTTTTTTCTTTTAAACAAGTAACCGGCAAAAAATTAAATTCTTTCTGATGAAATTTTTTATGAATTATATTACTTTTGTAACCAGTTAAAATATATATCTTATTAAAATTATACTGACTTACTTTATTTATTAAATAGATTAAAAAATGTTTTCTATTAAATTTTACCATTGGTTTTGGTAAGTTTTTTAAAAACTTTTTTATTCTTTTACCCTTTCCTCCAGCTAAAATTATTAGATCAACTTTTTTGTTATGATTCAATTTAATAAATATTATGTTTTTTGATTTCTTTTATAATATATTGTTGTCTATTTTTTGTTTGATCAAAAATTTTTCCAATATAAATACCCAAAACTCCAAGTGATATTAATATATTTCCAGAAAAAAAAGATATAGCAACTAAAATACCCGCTGTTCCAGGAACTGAGAGATTATTGAGCTTAAGGTATAAAGCGTAAACTAAAATTATAATTGATAGAATGATACCAAATAAACCAACGAGCATTGATATGTAAAGTGGTTTGGTTGAGTATGAAGTTAATCCTCTTAAAAACTCTAGTATTGGTCCTTTACTAAAAATACTGAAATGAGTTTTTCCAGATGCTCTTTGATTTCTATCATATTTTATAAATACTTGTTTATAACCTGCCCAAACTGATAAGCCTCTTATATATGGATCAAACTCTTTTAAGTTTATAATTATATTTAAAACTTTTTTTGAAATTAATTTAAAATCTCCAGCTTCAATTGGTAAATCTATATCAGAAAAATAATTAATTACTTTATAGGCTAATTTAGTAATGAACATCTTAACTTTATTTTCTCCTAGCCTTTTTGATCTAACTGTGTGCACCACCTCAGCACCATTTTCGTACTCTTTTATTAATTTAGGAATTAGTTCTGGTGGATCTTGTAAATCAGAGTCCATGTATATGGCACATTCTCCTGATGCATTTCTAAAGCCCGCAAGAACACAAGGACCAACACCAAATGTTCTGCTCATACTAATAATGTTTATCGGAGTGTCCTTTTGAAGATCAATTAAAATTTTTTCAGAATTGTCAGTGGAATTATCATTAACAAAAATTAATTCATAATTCCAATTATCTATTTTTTTAAATGTTGATTTAACCCTTTGAATTAATTCAACAAGGTTTTTCTCCTCATTTCTAAACGAAAAAATAATAGAGATTAATTTCATTTTTTTTAATATTTAAAACCTATAATAGGTATAATTTTTTCCAATTAAAGTTTTATCTAAATTTAATTCCCAAGTTACTGGAAGAATTAACCCATTTAAATTGAATTTTTCTGCAATTTTTATCCATTTATCTTTTGTTCTTTTCTCAAAGATATTCTTGTAAGAACTGTCGTACCATAAACCACCATGATTTTTTTCAGGTGGTTTTTGGAAACTTACTTCATAAATTTCTTCAATAATTTTACTTACAGGCAAAACTAAATTTGGTAAGTATGGTAAATAATCAATACTCTCGATACATATTAATAATGGCTTTTTTGATTTTTGTATAATTTTACTACAAGCGCTTGGGGTACTTAGAAAATATCCACCATTAAATTTTTCAGATTCAATCGATTTCCAAAAATGAACATCATAATTATTTTTTATAATAAAACTTGAATATAAAGTATTTACCTTTTTTAAATATTTTTGAAAATAAATTGTTGGATGTATTAAAATTAAAAAAAGCAATAAAAAATATAAGAATTTTTTTTTTTTAAAAAAATTAAATAGAAAATAAAATATAATACTAATTATTATAGATATTCCCAAAAATGAATGAATTAAAAATAATCTTGATGGCATTAGTGTTACTATTTTTTCGTGAAATATATTTGGAAAATATTTATATGAAATATAAATTAAAAAAGAAAAAATAATATGAATAATAAGAATTTTAAGCATCAAAATTTTATTGCTATTGTTTTTTTTATCTTCAATATTTCTCATATAGAAAATTGAGATAATAAGTAATAATCCTGATAAGAAAATATATTTAAAGTTTATTGGTATTGTATTACTTCTATGTAATTCCCAATAAAGCATATAAGATTGAAATAATTCATGATCATAATCAAATGGTATATAAATTTTCTCAAAGAGAAAATGCAAAATACTCAAAAAAAATAACAATAATAATAATGAAAAAATAATAATATTGTTTTTGTTTTTTTTTAAAGAAATAATCAACTCTTTATTATGAAAATATATCGAAATTAAAGTAATTAAAGTAAACCATCCCCCAATGACTACGTGAAAAGATACATTAATTATACAAAAGATAAGCGCTAGTCTAAAATTTTTATTGCCAATTAAACCTAAAATTAAAATTGGAAAAGCGGATCCCAGCATTCCATTTGTATGCTCGGATAATATTAAGACCGGATAATCTAAGTTTCCTAAATTTAGTTTCGTTAAAATTAAAAATATTGCTATTAAAAAAGAAATAAAATTATTTTCAGTTAATGATCTGGAAATTAAAAAAATACCTAAAGAATTAATAATTGAACTTAAAAATAAAATAAAAAAATTTAAATTCTCAGGTGAAAAACCTAATTTCAATAAAATTGTCAATATTTGGTAAATAGATGTATAACTGTTTGAATAAACAAGACTTAATAATGATAGATCATTTGAATTAACTATATGTTTTGACAAATACAATGACGCATTAACAGCTCTCTGATCAATATCTGAGTAAAAAATAGCGATTACTAATGAAAAAATAGCTAAAAAAAATATTAAGATTTCACATTTATTTGAAAATTCTTTTATATTTTTTATCATACATTTTGTTCAAGATAATCATACAAAACTTGACCAATTAATAATTCTACCACTTGTATTATAGATGCATTATTCGATAGAATTGTAATTGGGTATTTACTAAACTTTCTTAAGTTTCCTCCTTTATTGCCTAAAAAATAATCAGTAAAAATTTTTTTTTTGTTTTTTGTAGCTTTAAAACATATAAAACAAAATTTTTCAAAATTAGTAATTTCATCAATTCTCTTTAACACCTTTTTAAAATCCCTTATCTCTTTTGATAAAAGTTTTTTAGTGAAATTTTCCATAATAATTAAATATACTATTCTATTTAGGGAAAAAATAGATAGAATTATTAAAAACCATATTTTTTATATTCATTAAAAGTCTTCTTTAAACCCTTTTCAAAATCTGTAAATTTAAATTTTTTTAATTCATTCATGATTCTTTTATTACAACCATGAGTTTTTAACATTTCTCCTTTCGCACTTTTAACATACTCAATTTTATGTTCATGTTTTCTATAAAATTTTTGAATCAAAGATATTACAGAAGATGTTTTAATTGGTTTAGATCTTGCAATGTTGTAAATATCAAACTTAATTTTTAGTTTTTTATGCATTAAAATTAATTTAATTACATCATCTACATAAGTAAAGTCCCTATAGTTTTTACCATAATTATAAATTTGAATTTTTTTATTTCTTTTAATCTTATCAAAAAATTTATGAATAAACATGTCAGGCCTTCCAAGTGGTCCATATACAGTAAAAAATCTATATATTGTATAATCAATTTGACTATTCATAAAAAAATTTTTTACAATTTTTTCACATTCATATTTAGTTTTTGCATAATAATTTTTTGGATTTTTTTTAAATTTTTCTTTAATTGGAAATTTCTTTTGATCCCCATAAATCGAACTTGATGAAGCAAAAATAAATTTTTTTATTTTGCTATCAGAACAAATCCTACATAAATTCTGTGTAGCTTTTATATTATTTTTTTTATAACTAGATGGATTTTTAAAAGAATAAAGGACTCCTGGCTGACCAGCAAAATGAAATACTTCTTCGGGTTTAAATTTAGAAATAATTTTTTTTAATTCTTTAATATTCCCAAGGTCTTTTTTTTTAAAATAAAAATTTTTATTTTTCTTCAGTAATTCTAATCTTTTAATCTTAATTTTAATATTATAATAAGGATTAAGACTGTCTAATCCTAAAATTTTATTTTTTTTATTTTTAATTAAATTTTTGATTAAGTGAAAACCTATGAAACCTGCGGCGCCTGTTACTAATATATTCATTATATCTTTTTTATGAATTACTTTAATTGTTTTAACAAAATAAAAAAATTTCTACAAATTTTTTTCAAGATAATCACATAAAACTTGCCCCATCAATAATTCAACAACTTGAATAACGGATGTATTTTTTGACTCAAATACAATTGAGCAATTTACATATTTCTTAATTCTTCCGCCTTTATTTCCTGATAAGCAAGCTGTAAAAATTTTTTTCTGTTTTGCAAATTTCATAGCTTCTATTAAATTTTGACTATTGCCTGAAGTGGTTAGAGCTATAGCAATGTCTCCTTGATTACCTATAGCTTCTAATTGTCTTGAAAAAATATATTTAAAATCATAATCATTTCCAATTGCGGTGATTGCAGAATTATCAGTTGACAATGCAACAGCAGCTATTGCCTTTCTTTTTTTTTTATATTTTACTGTCAATTCCGTTGCTAAATGCTGTGAGTCTGCAGCACTCCCTCCGTTACCAAAAAATATTATTTTTTTATTTTTTTTTATAACTTTTAAACATTTGATACAAAGCGTTTCGAAACTTTTTAAAGTTACAATTTCTTTAAGTATTTTTTGTAAACTATTAATTTCATCATTTAAAATTTTATTTACAATTGTGTTATTCATACCTTTTAAATATACTATTCTTTAATAAAAAAAAATGATAAATAAGAAAATTCAAATGACACGAATAATATTTTTTATATTTTTTTTCTTTAAATCAACTTTACTTTATGGGGAAGTTATCAAATTAGATTGTAATCCCAAAATATTTGGCTCAGAAGAGGAAATAGAATGGGAGTATTTTAAGGTTCAAGTTGACACTAAACTTAAAATACTTGATTACAAAGAAAAAAGACCCAATAAAGATCCAAAAGGTTTTAATAATATTGTTTCATCAGTTGATAATAGATTTGTTTACTTTGTAAATGCAGTAGATCTAAATACGAAACTTAGATTTGACTATAAAAACTTTATTCAATCCCGTTTATCAAGCGGAAAATTTGTAAATGATTGGGATTTTAGATGTGTCAAAACTAATTAAAATAATTATAGATTTATAGAAAATGATTGAAAAAAATACTGTTAAATATTCAATTTTAATTCCTACTTTCAATAAGTCAAAGTATTTAGAATATACAATAAAAAGTGTTTTAGAAAATGACTATAAAAACTTTGAGCTTCTGATATCAGATGATCATTCTACTGATAATACAAAAGAAATATTAAATTCAATAAATGATAATAGAGTAAAAATATTAAAACCTCCTATTAAATTAACCCAAACTAAAAATTATGAATTTCTGCTTAATTATGCAGCAGGAGAATGGATTACAATTCTAGGGGATGATGATGGAGTCTTACCTAATTTTTTTGAAAAATTAGATAATTACTTAACTCAATTTGATAATAGTATAGAGGCTATTCATACAAAGCCTGCATTCTATTATTGGGATGGTGTAGAAGATTTATATGGAGATAGAGTTTGTGATTACCAAAATTTTTATGAAAAACCAAAAATAAAAAATTCAACTATCTCATTATTATTATCACTTACTGGAGTCTCGGTAAGGACTGAATTGCCAATGATTTATACAAGTGGCTTAATAAAAAGATCATTGATGATGAAAATAAAAGAAAAATCAAATAATTTTTTTTTTCATTCTGTAATTCCTGATTATTATTCAATGATAAGTATTTTGTATGAAACAAAAAAATATTTACAAATAAATGAACCTCTTTTTTGGGTTGGTGCTTCAAAATTATCGACTGGTAGAGGTATAAATATCTATAAAGATCCTTCTCGTAAAAATATTCAATCTAATGATTATAATTTTATTAATACAAACTTAGAATTAAGTGGTAAAATATCTGAAAAATTACATCAGGTTGGATTATCACCTATATATTTTTTTGAATGTATAATAAAACATCCATATATTAACCAAAAATGGAAAAGCAAAATAATTAAACATTTGGTATATGCTGGAAGTTTAATACAATTTTATAGGATTAAAATATATTATAATTATAGATCCAAAATAGAGCTCAATTTTACAAACTTTAATTCGATTATTTATTCAGAGCTTAAAAAAAATAATCTTTCAAAACTATTTTTTATTTTTCCATTAATTATTATTTTTATAACTTACAATATAAAAAAATTATTTTTATTCTGTTATAGAGTTAAAAAATTTTTAATAAAAAAATTATCTAAAAAAAATTATATCCTTGTGTCTAAAAATAGAAAAAAGTTTAATAATATAATGGATTGTAATTCATTTATTAAAAAAAAATTCAATGATTAATATATTTTAATTTTATATTAAATTATTTATTTTTTTAAATTTACTAATTTTACAGAATTCTTATATATTCTAAAAATAAAAATAATATTAAAATACCCAAATATCATATAGGCAGCATTTATATCTATTAAAACTAATAATATTAACAATAAACTATGCGAATTGAATGTGCAAATTATTGGTATTAATAACTTATAAACTGCAGTAAATAAATTTAATTTTAAATATTTAAAAAAAGTAAATTTATTTTTTGTATTTTTTAAAAATTTATCATTAATTTTATGGGCATTATTATAAATATTTTGTAGATAAGTATTAAAAAAAAATAATGTAAAACTCACGAAAAAAAATATCCATGAATAATAATCATTAAACAGTATCCCAAAAGTGATGTAAATAATTGATATTTTGATAATGTCAGTAAAATGATCAAATCTAAATTTAGTTTTGTTGCTTTTGTTTAAAATTCTAGCTACTTGCCCGTCACAAAAATCTAAAAATAAACTGCATAAAAATATAATTAAGAATAATAGAGAATTACCATTAATTAGAAATAAACTGCTTAATATCATTAAGACTAATGATAAACTTGTTATTAAGTTAGGTGAGATCTTAAATAATGCTAGTAATCTAGATACTGGAAGACATATTAATGAAATGAACCAGATTAATACATTGTTATAAGCTGATGGTGTAAATAACTTATTCATTCATTTTGCTAAATAATTATTTCTAATGATATCAGAACTAAATTTAGTCTAAATAAGAACATTATTTATATTTATTAATAATATATTGCAATATATATATTTTTATATCTTATATAAAACACTTAAGTTATGGGACTATTTAAATCAAAGGCACAAACTTTAGACTCTTTAAATCTTAAAAATGCAAAGATACCAAATTTTATTTTTTTTAGTGTTAAATCTTATAGAAAAAAAAAAAATTACTTCTTAAATTTAATAAAAAAAAAATTTAAAAATAAGATTGCAGTTAGATCTTCTTCCCTTAGTGAAGATAATTTCAAAACATCTAATGCAGGTAAATATGACTCATTTCTTAATGTTCAAACAACAAATACTTATGATTTAGAAGATAAGATAGATCAAGTAATATCCTCTTACAAAAAAGATAGGAATGTTCTTAATAATGAAATTTTAATTCAAGAAATGGTTAAAAATACCAAATTTTCAGGAGTCTTAACCAATGTCAATAAAGAGAATTGCGCACCATACTTATTTATAAATTATTCTAAAGGAAAAGAAACAGACATAGTCACTTCAGGGAAAAAAAATATTAAAAGTTTTATTTTTTACAGACACTCGAAAAAAAAACCTGAAGAAAAATTTCTTAAAAAACTAATTGACCTAACTTTTGAAATAGAAACTTTAAGCAAAACAAAATTTTTAGATTTAGAATTTGCTGTTAACCAAAAAAATGAGATTTTTTTACTACAATTACGACCGTTAATAATAAAAAAATTAAAAAATAAGTTTTCAACTCAAAATATAAATAAAATGTTACTTAGGTTAGAAAAAAAAATTGAAAAGCTTCAAAAACCTCATCACGATCTTTTTGGAGACTCTACTTTTTTTGGTGTAATGCCGGATTGGAACCCAGCTGAAATGATTGGATTAAAACCTAAAACATTATCTTTATCTTTATATCAAGAATTAATTACTGATAAGATTTGGTCTGAACAAAGATATAATTATGGATTTAAAGATATTTCATCTAATCAATTAATGGTTAATTTTTTTGGAATACCTTATGTGGATTTAAGAGTTGATTTTAATTCATGGATACCGGCAGAGCTTGAAAAAAAAATTGCAGCTAAACTCACTAATTTTTATTTAAATAAATTTAAAAAGAATATTTACTTACACGACAAAATAGAATTTGGCATAATTCATACTTGCTACACAGCAGATACAACTCAAAAAATTCAAACTCATCTTAAAAAAAAATTTTCTAATTATGAAATAACAAAAATAATAAAGTCTTTAAAAAAAATAAATAATATAGCAATTAAAAAGTTTAAAAACGATTTAGAAAAAATTGAAATTTTAAAAAAAAAAATTGATAAAATAGAAAAATCTAAAATGTATAATATAGATAAAATTTATTGGTTAATTGAAGACTGTAAAAGGTTTGGAACTCTTCCATTTGCAGGTATTGCCAGATGTGCATTTATATCTAAGGATATATTGAATTCATTTGTAAGAACCAAAATTTTGACTCAAATGGATTTAGAGTTATTTTTAAAGTCTATAAAAACTGTATCTACTGATGTGAACAACGATCTATATAAATTGAATCCAAAAAAGTTTAAAATTAAATACGGTCATATAAGACCGAACACTTACGATATAGAGTCAAAAAATTATGAAGAAAACTACAAAAACTATTTTAATTTTTCTATCTCATCTTTTAGAGACAAAGAAGTTAACTTTAAATTTTCAAATATACAAAAAAAGAAGATTGACAATTTTTTAAAAAACGCTGAACTGAATTTAAGTTTTGAGGGTTTAATAAACTTTATTAAAAATAGTATTCAACAAAGAGAATATTCAAAATTTATTTTTACCAAAAGTATTGATCATATTTTTAAATACTTAAGAATTTTAGGTAAAAGACTTAAAATTAATAATCAGGATCTTGCATTTACAAACATAAAAACTATTAAAGATTTATATTATAATCTTTCAAATCATGATATTATTGAAAAACTAAGATCTGAAATTGAAATTAATAAAAATGATTACGTAGAAAATAAATTCATCAAATTACCAGAGGTAATTACAAATAAAAATGATATTTATTTTTTTAAAGAAACAGAAAACAAAATAAATTTCGTTGGATCAAAAAAAGTTACCGGAAGTTTAATGTTGCTTGACAAGAATAATAAAATCAATTTAGAAAATAAAATAATAATAATTGAAAATGCAGATCCAGGTTATGATTTTATTTTCTCTCATAAAATAAAAGGTTTAATTACTAAATTTGGAGGTGCTAACTCACATATGTCAATAAGATGCAATGAACTAAATCTTCCTGCAGCAATAGGAGTTGGAGAAAAAAAGTATAAAGAAATTATTGTTGGAAAAGAAATTTTGTTGGATTGTGAAAATAATTTGCTGAAAGTCTTACAATGAAAATTGCAATAATCCCTAAGATTACAGAAAAATATAAATCGCAAATTGAGTATTCTATAGAAAAAAAATTAATTTCTTATTTAAAAAAAATTTTTATTAAATCTGAAATTCAAATCTTAATGGACATAAATTCAAAACATAAATTTGATATATTAATAATTTCAGGGGGTAATGATTTGCCTATTCATAAGAAAATAAATTATAACATTTTAAGAAATAAATTTAATAATTTCTATTTTTTAAGAGCTTCAAAAAAAAATATACCAATTATAGGAATCTGCCATGGAGCACAATTTATAGCGTCTAAATATGGTGCTAAGTTTAAAAAAACACGCTCACACGTGGGAATACATAAAATTTTTTATGGAAAAATTAGTAAAAAAATTATTTCACATCACAATTATAAAATACAAAATATCTCAAATAATGTAAAAGTTCTTGCTAAAGCTGAGGACAAGTCAATAGAATTGTTTAAAGTAAAAATTAAAAGAATTTATGGATTTGTTTGGCATCCAGAAAGACAAAATAAAATAGATAACTTTAAAAAAATATTTCAAAACATATGCAACTAATTTATTTAGCTGCTGGTCGCGGGTCTAGATTGCCAAAAAAATTTAGAAATTTTCCTAAGTGTTTAACTAAGATAAAAGGTATATCAATTTTTGATTATCAAACTGATTTTTTTAAACAATTTAAAAATAAAATTATAGTAACTGGGTATAAATCTAAAACTTTAAAAAAATATATTAAAGAAAAGAATTTTTATGAAATTAAAAATTATAATTACAGAAGTACTAATATGGTCCACAGTATGTTTTTAGCCAGTAAATATATAAATCAGGATGTGGTCATTTGTTATGGAGATATATTATTTGAAAAAAAAATTATTAATAATATCTCTCATAAAGGAAACGTGATGCCCGTATATACAAAATGGTTATGGTTATGGAAAAAAAGAATGAAAAAAGAAATGATAAAAAAAGATGCTGAAAACATAACTCTTTATAAAAATATCATAAAAAGTATTGGAGAGAAAATTCAAAAAAAATTACCTAAGTATCAATATATGGGTATTTTTAAAATTGATTTTAAAACTTTTAAAAAAATAAATCTTTATTATAAAAAATTAAACAATAAAGAAATAGATATGACTAATTTTTTAAACTTATGTATAAGAAAAAAAATTATTACAATTAAAATTAAAAAATATTCAGATCAATGGTTTGAAATAGACACCCATCAGGATATTAAGTTAGCAACAAAATTATTAAAATAAATGGTTATTTGGATAATTGGAAAATCAGGTGTAGGAAAAACTTTTTTAGCTGACCAATTAATTAAAATTTATAAAAAAAAATATAAAAATTTAATATGGGTTGATGGTGATAAATTCAGGAGAAAATTTTCAAAAGATTTGGGATATTCCTTGAAAGAAAGAAAACAGAATTCATTAAGGATTCAAAAATATTGTAAAAAATATGATAAAAAAAAATATCTAGTCATTTGCTCAATTTTATCATTGTTTAAAATACACCAAAGAGAAAATAGGAAATTGTTCTCTAATTATATGCAAATTTATATAAAAGTTAATTCGAAGATATTGCAAAAGAGAAATAATAAAAAAATTTATTCAAAAAAAAAGAATGTTGTTGGAAAAGATATTTCATTTCCTACACCATACAAATCTGACATAGTAATAAAAAATAATTTTAATAAAGAATTCAAAAAAAAAATTAAAATAATTTATGAAAAAATAAATGAAAAGTTATATTAGTTTATTAAAGAATAATTTAAAAAAAAATTATAAAAATTCAACAATTTTTGATAAGGATTTAATTAAGCTTCACCAATTATTTAGAAAACAAATTTTAAAAAAAATAAAAAAAAAAGAATCGGAAAAAGATTTAGTTAAAAAAGATGATTTTACTTTTAAAAAAATAAGGGAATTATATTTATCTACAACTCTAAAAAAAAAAGAAAAACAAATTTTAATTTTTCACAAAAAATTTGAGGTTAATTTAAGTCTTAAAAAAAAATATAGCAAAAATTACTTTAAACTATCTAATTTAGAAACAAGTATACCAACCTATTGTTATTTAGGGTTAATAATTAATCAAAGCAAAAATCTTAATAAATACCAAAAAATCAATACTATTTTAAAAATTATTGATAAAATTACCGTAACCGAAAAAAACATATTTTATTGTAAAAGAAAATTTTTTGAAAAGTTAATTAAGGTTGAGGATAAACTTCTAACAGGTATTATAAATGCAAAATAAGTTTTCTATAATTGTTAGTAATACCACAAGATCAGTTTGCTATTTAAAAGAATTAAAATTAAATAATCTTGTTCCTGAAAATATTATATATATAAATGATTTATCTAATAATAAAGCATCAAAGATTCTTAAAAAAAGAAAATTCATTTTTAAGTCATCCTGCCTTAAGATTTTTAATAATAAAATAATAGATAAAAAAATTTCATCTTACTTACTTAATATTAAATCAAAAAATATTATATATTCAGGTTATCCTGGAATTATAATTAAAGAAGAAAAATTACTTAATCAAAAAAATCTGATACATGCGCATCCTGGCAAGTTACCAGAGTATAAAGGAAGTACTACGATTTATTATTCAATATTAAAAGAAAAAAAAATTTATTGCTCAACGATTATTTTAAATAAAAAAATAGATAGTGGTAAAATCTCAATAGTTAAAAAATATCCACTTCCCAAAAACATAAAACTAATTGATAAAGATTATGACAACCTTATTAGAGCAAAAAATATTATTTATTTTTTAAAAGATTTTAAAAAGAAAAATTTAAAGAAAAATATTTATTCAGTTCCTTATTATGTTATACATCCAATTTTAAGATCAATTGTTTTATACAAAAAAAAATAAATTATGCCTTTAAAAACATTTTTAGAATTCGGTTCAATTTTAAAAAAAAATAAAAGAATTTATGAACAAATTTCTGGAGATTTATACGATACTTATATGATGGCAAGATATTTTAAAGATATTTATATTTTGGAAACATCTAAAAATCTTAAAAGTTTATATAATAATTTACATCATAAAAAAGATATTAAAATTAATTTTGTCAATTATTTAATAATCGTAAGTTCAAAAAAATTTAAATTTTATGAATTTGGGCAAACTTTATTTGAGAAAATATATTATGTAAAGATTTTTAATAAGATATTAAAAAAAAATATTAATTTAAAAAAAATTATTTGGAATGGAAACGATATTTCTAGAATGTTTAACTTTTTTTGTCGAAATTTTTTCAAAGATTATAAGTTAAATGTTTTTGAAAAACCAAATAATTATTATATCAAAGATTCAATATTTTTTTCAAAAGGTGTAACTTTACTATATGAAAAAAATAATCTTAAATTATTAAGATATGTTTTTAACAAAGCTCACTGTGGCTCTTTCGATTTTTCAATTTGTAAAAATAAAAAAGTAAAATATTTAAATACTGGTTATAAATTACATTATCCATCTATTGAACAATTTATTAAAATTATTCCAAAAAATAAATTAGTATTTTTTAAAAATATAAAAAAAGATAAAGAATTTATTTATTTTGAGGTAATATTTGGAAACAAAAAAACTATTATGAATTATTTTCAATTATTAAAAATTATAAAAATAAAAAATTCTAAAAATAATTTTTATAAAAGAGTATTAGATCTTAATGTTAAATTTCATAATTTAGATGAATTTCATAAATACTTAAAAAATTAGATACAAGCAGTACATAAAAGCACTTTATATTAAAGTTTTATTTTTCAAATTTAAAATAATATCAAATTTTTCTATGAAATTTTGTTTATGTGTTGTCATAATAATTAACCTATCTTTTTTTAAATCTTGAAGAGTATTAATCAAATCTTCTTCTGTTTTCATATCTAATGCACTTGTGGGTTCATCCATTAAAATAATTTTTGGGTTTCTGTATAATGTTCTTGCAATACCTATTCTTTGTTTTTGACCAACTGATATGTTTGATCCAAATATTGATAAATTTGAATCAATTTTGTCTGGTAATGAATTTACAAAATCATATATTTTTGCCATCTTTAAGCATAAATAAATTTGCTCAACATCAATTGCATCTTCATCTATTCCAAAGGCTATGTTTTCTTTAATTGTACCATTATTTAAATATGATTCTTGTGGTACATAACCAACCTCTTCACGGGAACAATTTATATTTATTTGATTTAAACCTGTTTTATGAAACCCTAATAATAAATCTAAAAAAGTAGATTTTCCACTCCCACTTGGTCCAAAGATTGCATAAAATTTATTTTTTTCGAATGTTTGATTAAGACTATCAAATAAAAGTTCATTTTCTTTATATTTAAAAGAAAGATCTTTTATTGATATAAGATTTTCAGATTTGATTGTTGGTCTGTAAACTATATCACTATTAAAATTTTCATTTTTTTTTGTTTTCAACTCTTCGAGAATAGTACCAATAACAAAAGAGTTGGTTTTATAACTATTTAATTGGATGATTGAAAGCTTCAATGCACCTACAAGTCTAAGTCCACCATATGCTAATACAGATATAGTTGATATAATTTTTTCTTCAGTCAAACCTGAGTTGTCCAACTTAACAGCAAACAAACAAATAAAGCATATTCCGATAAATTCTAAAAATTGGATTGGAATATTAGTTATTATTATATTTTTTTGAGAGTTTTTTTCAGATTCTTCAATAAAATTTTTGAATTTACTTTTAAAAAAAGAAAATTTATTAAAAATAAAAATATCTTTAATTCCGTTCATAATATTTTGCAAAACATTAATTTTATTTTTGTTAGCTAAATCAGCCAGGGCACCTGTTTTTTTTATAAAACTTGAGAAAAAAAAGTAAAAAATACTTGCCATTAAAAGCATAACTAAAAAGAAAAAAATAATCTGAATTCCAGCATAAGAGATGCTGAATAAAATTATTACCGCTATTAAAAAAGCACTTTTAATAAAAGTTAATAAATTTTCAATTACACCAGCTAAATTATTGATTATTTCCATTTTCCATAACTTTGTTGCTGGAGTTTCGCTTCTTATTTTTAAAATATTTGAACTCAAAAAATTTTCGATTAAGAGAAATGATAATCTTAATCTAATTCTTTTAAGAACTATAAATTCTAATATTTTAACTAAATATAAAAAAATAGATCTTATAAAGAATATGATTACAACTATATATATTGTAAATAAAAAATTATTTTCAGAATTTAACTTTATCCATTCAATAATCTTATCTAGGAATTCTTTATCAGTTTTGAAGTCTAGTAATTGAGAAAATAATATTGGTATACTGGATAGCGTCAATAATTCAATAGCAACTACTATTAAAGATATAACAAAAAGAAAAAATAAAGATAATTTTTCCTTTTTAGTTAAAATCTTAATTAAGTTATATATTTTTGTCATATAATATGTACTGTCAAAATTTTTAAATTAAAATCTTCCATATTTTATAAATTTATAAAATTTCTCATAAATTTAATGCCACTTAAACCACTTTTTTCTGGATGAAATTGACAACCAAAAATATTTTTTGAACCTATTATAGCAGGAATTTTTAATTCTTCATATTTTGTGTGAAAAAGTTCATGCAAATTATTTTTTGCAATACAAATATAAGAATGAATGAAATAAAAGGAATCTTTTGAGCCAATATTAAAAAGTAATTTTTCTTGATTCTGATCAAGGTTATTGGACTTTAAAAGTTCTGACCATCCAATATGAGGTAATTTAATTTTTTCTTTTTTTTTAGGAACTAATATTTTTTTAACTTCACCTGGTATTAAATTTAAACCATTATTTTCCCCAAATTCTTCACTTTTTGTCATAAGAAGTTGAGCACCAAGACATATGCCAAGAATATAAGCTTTGTTATTTGATGCTTTTAAAAGAAATTGATCAATTTTAAACTTTTTAATTTTCTCCATCGCACTAGCAAATGCTCCAACTCCCGGTAAAATTATGAATTTAGACTTAATTATCTCATCTTCATTTTTAGTTAAAATTACATCAACATCTAATTTTTCAAAAATCATTTTTAAACTTTTTGTATTTCCTACACCATAATCAATTATAGTTACTTTTTTTTTCATATCTAAATCTTAAAACTTGTAATTTCGTGTTCTGTTTCAGTAAAATCTATAATTGATATCTCTTCAAAATAAAATTTTTTTCTACTAAATTTCCAAGAATTTATGAAATTAACGATCTTAATGTAAGATTTATTTTTAATTGATAATTCATTGTGAATAATTGAGCTTTTAGGAAACCACATTTGATTTAATGATGTTTTGTCAATATTAAGCCAACATCCCGAATCAGCTATTTTTTTTCTTAAATCCAGAAAAATCTTTTCTATACTAAATCTCAAATAAAATGTTGTTTTATCATTCTGAAATGTTCCAATTCCTAAATAAAATACTTTTCTTTTTTTTTTAGATACTTTAATTTTTTTTATTTTTTTCTTTAATTTTTCTATTTTATTAGTTGATCCTGAGTAAAGATTGATGTGGGGCCTACACAACTTATTTTTCATGAATGATAAGCCAAATTTTTTATTTAAATGATCATATAATTCTAGAGTTTCTTTTAAAAAAGATTTATTAAATGGAATACAAATAGCTATTCTTCTAGTCATGAAAGGCTCTCAGCTTAAAATTTTTATCTAAACATGTTTTTCTTATTTCTTTAATAGTTGATTTATTGTAATGTAACAAACTTGCTATGCATACAGCATCTACGTTTGTGTTTTCAATTAGTTCATGCAAATGCTGATTGTTTCCCATTCCCCCACTTGCAATAATAGGGGTGTTAAAGCTATCAGTTAGCTTTTTTATCAATTCAAGATCAAAACCTTTTCTAGTTCCCTCTTTATCGACTGAGGTTATTAAAATTTCCCCTATTCCAAGATTGACACATTTTTTTGCCCATTCTACTACGTCTAAGCCTGTTCTTTCTCTTCCACACTCAGTATATACTTCCCATTTATTATTTGTTATTATTTTTGCTTCAATTGATAGTACTATACTTTGAGATCCAAATTCTTTTACCAATTCAGAAATTAATTTGGGATTTTTAACTGCTGCAGTATTAATAGCTATTTTATCAGCTCCACATCTAAACATTTCATAGGCATCCTTTAAAGATCTAATTCCGCCTCCAACAGTAATAGGAATAAATACATCTTTTACAGCTTTTATAATTAAATTCTGCAAGTTATTTCTTCCATACAAGCTTGCAACACTATCCATATATAAAAGTTCATCTGCACCATTTTCATAATACTTTAGTGCAAAAGAATTTGGATCTCCAATAATTCTTAAACCTTCAAGATGTATCCCTTTAATTAAGTTGGGTCCTTTTATATCTAGTCTTGGAATTAATCTTAATTTTCTCATTTATTGAAACAGTTATTTCCATATAGGGTTTTTCAGGATCCACTTACCTGAGCTATCTTTATCCCAAATATGGTCTAATCGCCAGCTATCAATAATACTATCAAATTCTTGCTCTGTTATTGAGCAGTATTTAAGGAAATTTTTATAATATTTTTTTGGAAATTCACCATCGTATTTTTTTACTAAAGCTATTCCTTCCTCTCTTGTAATTTTACCATCACGAATTTCATGAGCTGTATCAGAAGTTGCCCTTCCAAAACCAAATTTAATAAATTGTAGATAAAAATGAAATCCATCAAATTCATCATCTAAACTTGCATACTTAGAAAATGTACCTTCATTTCTTTCTGGGTTCGGTTCAAAACCACAATGTTCCTGAGCATAATAAAAATTTTCTTGTGGATCCCAATATTTATAATAACTAAAAAAATGTATTTCAGTTTTATTTTTTTTTAATTTATTAAGATCTGGAGCTGAGAAAGCTTTTAAGTCATTTTTGTTAATACCAAACTCAGAGAACTTCTCTGGAAGAGTTCCAGAAAAATAATGTTTTAGTTGATCTTCAACACTTCTATCTGGTTTATATGCATTTTTCATATCTCCACCATATTCAACTTCCCCATTTTCTCCATACATAATTAAACTGACACCGAAATTTAAAGCTACTGTTAAAGGAAAATTATATTGACCATAGATAAATGGTTGAAAAGGATCCCCGATTGATTGGGTTGAAAGCTGAGTAAGTTTTTTTGTAATAATGGGATTAGGAGTTCCTAAAATGTGACTAAAGCCAGATTGAATAAAATTATCCAAATTTTTTCTTCCAATCTCTGTATATTTTAAAGGTGACCATGTCACACACAATGGATGCATACCATATTCATGTTTTAATTGATGCGCTACCCAACTTCCGTCTTTTCCACCGCTACATGGCACGATAATATCATATTCCCCATTAGATTTTCTATGTTTATCACATAGTTCCTTAAGTTCTTGACCTCTTTTTTTCCAATCAAAATTTTTTTTTTGCTTAGCAAAATTGCAAGCAGAACAAACACCATCTTTATCAAAAGTAATTCTGGGTCTTTGATTGGAAACAGTACATATTTTACAAAATTTAACTTCTGTTGGTAAATTGTAAAAATTTTCAACAAATTTTTTTTTCATTATTTAAGTTATTACACCTTAATTTTGAAGTTAGCAAGTTACACAAAATTCAATATAAGTTTTTTTAAATCACTTCCAGATTTTAAATTTTTTAAAATAAATTTTTCTCTTGCTTTTTTTGTTTTTTTTGAATTCCACCATTCATATGGATCATTGCCAATTTTATTTATAAATTTTGCTGCTGATAATGGATTCTTATGAATTATAGATGCATCCACTAATTCACTAAAAAAAAATTTTGAATTTCTTTCTAAATCATATGAATTATTATTGTAAAAAATTATTGTTGGTACATTTGATTTTAAAGATTGAATTAAGGATGTTTTTAAATAATTTACCACAATTAATTTTGAATTATTAAAATCTTTATCAATAAGTCTTTTATTATTGTTAATAATTTGAATATTTTTACTTTTGACCAGTTCATGAATTTTTTTTTCGTAATGACTTGTATTAAAATTAACTAGATTTGGATATTTTTTATATAACATCTCTTTACATATTTTTTTATCAATATTTGAAAAAAATAATTTATTAATATTAAAATAGCTTTCATTATTAAAAGAATCTTCTCCATATATTGATGAATTAAATAATGTTCTTTTTATTGAAATTGAAGGTATGAATAAAATCTTTTTATTTTTTGATTGTTGATAATTTTCTAATTTAATCCATGGAAAAAGTGAACCACCTGCAAAAAATATTTTATTTTTACTTTTCCACCCTAACGTAAAATATTTATCAAAGATACTTGTAACAAATGAAATCCAACTTTGTTTAAATGGATGCATTAGTGTATTATGCTCACAATAAATAGTTTTTATATTTCTGTTTTTTGCAACACCCATTAAGATAAGATTATCTTCTGAAAGATTTTCATTTAAGATATATTTTAAATTTTTTTTACGATCTAAATAGGTCTCGGCTTTATTAATTCGATAATTGAGATTTTCTAGTATTGATTTTGGGCAACAAAATTTTAAAGTTTCAAAAAAAAATTTATCAAAGTCATTAGAATATTTCCCTGAAGAAAATATTTTATTTCGCAATTTTTCATCAAAACTAATTTTCTCATTTTCCGCTATAAAAAAATTATCGATTATTATTCTGCCATGAGATTTATACTGAACGTCAATTTTTTCCTCAATTGACCAAAAGCAACCGCTAACTAATAAAACAGGATTTCTAATCTTTCTATAAATTAAGTTTTGAATTTTTTTTAATAGAAAACTAAGTTTTCGGTTGTTATTTTTTAATTTGAATTCTTTTTTATTTTTTTTAAATGTGATCTTATTTTTGTAATAAAGTATTTTGTTTTTAGAAAAATTTTCTTTAATTAATATGGAAAAAATTTGTATCCGTCCAAGTTCACTGCATTGAATAAAATTTTGATAATCAATAAAATTTAATGGCGTTTTGAAAAATTTTGGATTTATAATCTTAATTTTTTTTTTTCCTATTTTGTCTATGTTCTTAAAAGAATTAAAGACCTCTTGACACTGGTGTAAATGATAATAAATAAATTTACCTATAACTATGTTCCAAAATTTTTGTGAATAATTTTTATTTAAAAACAAATTAAATTGATGAGTTAATTCTTTCAAAAAAAAATCGTATTTTTTTGTATGATATAAAATTCCGGGATCGATTTTACTATTTCTTTTTTTTTTAAAATATAGTTTTTCAAAAAAATTATAATCTAAAAAAAAATTTTTTTCTTTCATTTTAAATTTTATTTTAATAAAAAAGTTTTTCCAAACAAAACTATATAAGGCTTAAATTTTTCAGTTTTAGTACATCTTATTTTTTTAATAAAATCTTTTTTATTAATATTAATATTTATTTGATAAAATTTATCCAAATGCTTTTTGTTTTTCATTTTACGTGTCCAATTGATATGAGCAAACTTTCTAATCAAATCATCTAAGGCATTTGGATCTTTGAACAATTTATTAATGATTTTTAATGCTTGATTAAGTAATTGCCTATTTGTTTTTTCAAGCAGTTCAGAGATATTCTCGTTTTTTTTAATCTTAAATCTTACAACATCAATTATTTTTCCCTCATCAATTTTATTACTTGTGATTAAATGAGAAGTTACACCATATTTTTTAACCTCATCATTAAGTGCATAATTTGCACAACCTATTCCTTTATACTCTGGAGGTCCTGGATGAAAATTTATAGTAGCATATTTAGCTTTTTTAAGATTACTGTTTCTTAAAATATATTTGCTCCTAAAACAAAATATGAAATCATAATGTTTGTTTTTAACATCAAAAAATTTTTTTTTGATATTTGAACTGGGATAAGAAATAGTTATCTTTTTTGTTTTTTTTTTTAAAAACTTAACTAATTTTTGAGATGGAACATCATTATGCCCCAGCATTAACAAAATACTTTTAAACATTACTTTTTTTCATTAAATTTTTTGCTACTAAAAAGTCATACTCAGTATCAATATCTATAGACCTTTTTTGTGGCATTTCATAATAATAAAAACTATTTTTTGGTAATTCTTTATTTATCAAATATTTTTTTGAATAAATGAATATAGCTCCATTAAGTACAAACTCATTTGAATATTTAATTTTTTGAAATTTCTTAGCTATCATTTTATTAAAAAAGATATTTCCTTTTTTCAAATTGACGTACCACTCAACAGGCTTAGATTTGACTACGGAAGCTAGAAATATTGCTTGTTTTTTTTTATTAAAAAAATTTACTGCATTATCAATATCTTTATAATTCCTCATAGGTGAAGTGGGTTGAAGAACTATAAAAGATTTGATCTTTTTTTTACTTCTTTGCTCAATTTTTTTTAAAGCGTACTTACAAACATCAAACAAAGATGTTTTTTTATTTGAAAGACTTTTGGGCCTTAAGAATGGTACCTCTGCACCAAATTTTTTTGAAATTTTTGCAATATTTTTGGAATCTGTTGAAACAATAATTCTAGTAATTTTTTTTGCTTTTTTTGCTTGTTCTATAGTATGAGCTAAAAGAGGTTTGCCATTAAGCATTTTAATGTTTTTATTTTTAAGCCTTGTAGAACCACTTCTTGCAGGAATAAGAGCAATCATTTTTTTTTTATCTCTTTGATTAATGTTTCTAAAATAAATTCTTGATCTTTGTCAGTAAGTTTTGAAGATGGTAAACTTATTGATTTATCTGAAAGATAGTTTGAAACTTCTAATTTTTTATCTGCATAAATTCCAAAAGGTTTCATTTTACTTAAACTTGTAAACCCAGGTCTACATTCAATTCCTCTTTTACTTAATCTTTTAATCAAATCATTTCTTTCTTTTGCTGAAAAATCTTTGAGTAAAATTGTATAAAGCCATAATGAATTTTCTGACCAATTATTTTTTGGTAATAAACCAATATTAGAAAAATCTGATAATTGATTATCATATATTTCAAATATTTTTTTTCTTTCTTTTAAGTAACTTTCAACATTTTTAATTTCTGCAACACCCACCGCTGCTTGTAAATTTGTCATTCTGTAATTTGAACCAACCATATCATGTTGATATTTATATTTTTCAGACATTCCATGATTCATAATTTTTCTAGCTTTGGCAGCAATATTTGGGTCTTGATATACAACCATTCCTCCCTCTCCGGTCGTAATTGTTTTGTTAGCAAAGAAGCTGTGACAAGAGCAATCAAAATCAAGACCAACTAATCTATTTTTATATTTTGCTCCTAAAGACTCGGCACAGTCTTCAATAACAAATAATTTTTTAGCTTTTGCAATTGATAAAATTTCGTCAATTCTACATGGTTGACCATATACATGAACAGGAAGAATAGCTTTTGTTTTGTCAGTTATTTTTTCCTCAATTTCATTTATATCTATAGTCCATGTCTCTTTTTCTACATCTACAATAACAGGAGTAGCACCGGTATTAATTATAGCATTTATTGATGCTGCAAAAGTAAAATCAGGAACTAAAACTTCATCACCAATACCAATACCAAGAGATTTAAGACCAAGCTCTAAAGCAGATGTGCCACTTGAAACTGCTACAGCGGTTCCGCCACCTAAATAATTTGAAAATAATTCCTCAAATTTTGAGATATAAATACCTTTTGATGACAACCATCCAGATGTAAGTGCCTCTAAAACATTATTGATAGCTTCTTCATTAATTTTTAAATTTGATAGTGGAAATGATTTAATTCTTTCTTTAGTCGCTATATCTAATATTTTCCCATCATCATCAACTAAAGGTAGGCACTTTATTTTCTTTCCATTAACTTCTTTATCTAATTTGACAGTAATTTGTTCTATATTTGAATTATATTTTACAGAAACAAAGTTTTTATTAACAAGGCTAGATTCGATATTTACAATTTCTGTAATTTTTTTTCCTTCTAAAATTGATCTTCTAATATCTCCATCAGATATTGATCCAATGAGCTTGAGATTTTCATTAACAATGAATATTACCCCTTGCTCATTAATATTTATTTTTTTTAAAATATCTTTTAGTCCTTTAGGTAGTGTAATTATAAATTTATCTAAATTTTTCACTTTATTTTTTTTTTAAAAATTTAACCAATTTATTATGTATTTTATAAATTTTTTTTACATTTTCGCTATAAACCTCAATTGAATAATAGTTTAAATCTTTTCTTAAATATTTCCAAAACCATGATTTTTCACTAAAAAAATCATTACTATCTGTTTTTCCATCATTATCACTTAAATGATATCCACCAATATAAGGGTTAAGTTTTATTAACGCTTTTTTAGCATTAAATTTAAAAGTTTGAGAAGAAACTTTTAAATGAGCTACATCCAACAAAAGTTTAACATTTTTTGGAAACTTTTTTAAAATATTTATTATTTCCTTTTCATCTGCCATCAAAAAAGGATTATCATTAGGTTTATATCTTGAGTTAAGTACATTATTTTCAACTAATATATTTATATTTAATTTCGAAGCAAATTTAGAAATTTTATTTATCCTTTTCAAAAATACATTAATTGTTTTTTTTCTATTGAACATTTTTTTTGTAAAAAATTTTTTACCTAAGTGATCAACTTTTGGGTCGCATAAAAAACCTGCATGAAAACTGTAAAAATCGGAATTTAATTTTTTACAATGTTTAATTGATGAGTATACATGGTCCATACTTCTTTTTGAGTTTTTTTGATTTAGTGATGCAATATTTAATACAAAAGGATGTTTTGGTGGAGGAAAGTAATTATGTATTCTAAAATTTAATTTTTTTGTAAGCTTAGAGATTTTACTTATACTATTTTTTTCAAATAATCCCCCGGATAACTCCACATTATTAATGTTATTTTTTAACAATTTTTTTGAAGCACTGTATCCTGATAATTTTGAAAAACCACCTGTTGAAACGTAAACTTTCATTAATTTTATTATTTATTAGAGACCTAATAAAAATCCCTTAAATTTGGTTGATAATTTTTGGAAAAATTTTTTTTTGCTTTTTTCCCAATAATAATTTTTATTTTATTATAAAATAAACCTGTGCCTGGTCTTTTTAATGTTAAATCATTTTTTTTTATTATCATATTTTTTTTTATATTTTTGTTAAAAGTAATACTTTTTCTAGAAACTTTTGACATCTGTTTTTCTTCATTTTGACATTTCTTGTTTTTTTTTCCTAAAATTAAAATTGACTTGTTTACATCATTTACCATCTCACTAAATTCTTTTGGTAAAATTGAGGCAAGCTGATCAGGTCCTTTTAATTTTTTATTAATTGTAAAGTGCTTTTCAATAACTTTAGAACCTAGCGCAATACTAAGAGTTGATGCATTACTGCCAATACTATGGTCAGAATAACCTATTTTACACTTAAAAGTATTCTTAAGATCTGTAAGCACATTTAAATTTAGTGAAGCTAGTGAACATGGATAATTTGAAACACAATGCAAAAGTATAAATTTATTATTCTTATATTTTCTATAAATATCTACACACTCTTTAATTTCCTTCATTGTCGCCATGCCAGTTGAAATTAGAACAGGTTTATTTATTTTTGCTAAATATTCATGCATCTCTAAATCAACAATATCCGCTGAAGCTGTTTTAAAGATCTCGCACTTAATCTTAGACAAATATTTAGCAGCTTTTATTCCATATGGCGTTGATATAAAATCAATTTTTTTCTTTTTACAAAAATTTTTAAGAATGACATGATTTTTTTCTGATAATTCTAATGACTTTATCATCTCATAGTGAGTTTCATCTGGGGAAGTGGTATTTTTCTGATATTTAACCTTTTGTGTTTTTGGAGTTACTAAATCTTCTGCTTTAAATGTTTGAAATTTTACAGCATCTGCTCCACTTTTTTTTGCTGCTAATACCATTTTTTTTGCTAAAGCAAGGTTGCCATTATGATTTACTCCAATTTCAGCAATAAAATAAACTTTTTTAAAATTTTTATTAAGTATTTTTTTTTTTTTGAAAATCATTTTTTAATTATTTTTCGACAATCATTCTTATTATTGGTAGGGATGTATATGGTCCGTTTAAAACAAAATTTCTGAACGCAAATTTTTTAACAAATTTTTCTGGTAGAAACTTTTGGAGTTTTAGGTAAATCTTTGAAATAATAGCTACTGATAAATTGCTTTTATTTTGTTTTTTAATCATCTTCGCATTATCAGTATTCTTAATTTCCTCATTATTAATTTCACTAATTGAAACTATTTTAAAATTAAATTTTTTAAAAAGATTAATTAATCCTTCGGTTTCAAAGAAAAGTGTATGGGGAACAGTAAAATCATTATTTTTAATATCATATGGTATTTCTATAAAAATTCTTCCCTTTTTATTTAAACAATTATAAAAAGACTCTATTACATCTCTTAATTGTTCAGGATGAATATGTTCTAAAGAATGACTCATCCAAATTAAATCGACCTCCGGCAATATATTTTTTTTGGGAGTCCAAAAATTTCCTAGTTTTATAATATTATCAAATTTATGCTCTAGATTAATCTGGTCAAAATAATAGTAAATAATTTTGTTTTGAAATATTTTTAAACTCGGGAGTATTCCTTGAATATTTGGGCCAACTTCAAGAACTTTTATATTTGGTTTCAAAGAACAATGATTGATATAATACAAAACTTGACTAAAAAATCTCGAGTTAAATTCTTTAAATTTGTTTGCTGAAATTTTAGATTTTTTTATTGAAAAATTTTTATAAAATTTATTCAAATTATCTAATGATATATCATCACAAAAACTAATTTTACAAATTTCACAAGTGTTAATTTCATTTTTAGAATTAAAATATTGATAATCCTCTATTTCTTTGCTTGTATTTTTATTTTGATAAGAATATTTTTTTTGTAAATTAGTATTATTACATAAAAAACATTTTTTGGATTTTTCATTCATAAAAATTTACTTTAAATTTATTATTTCAATTCCATTTTTTTTGAATTTATCTAAATAGATTTGGTCCAATAAATTTTGTTCATTTTGATTAAAATCATTTTTTGTTTTTTTAAAATGTGTTTTAACATGTTGAGCATACTCCAAAGCAAATTTTTTATCAGTAACGATTTCGTAATCTAATAAAATTTTTTTAATCTCAAAATTATTTTTATCTTTAGGTCTCATTGGATTTAAAGTAGCTTTATGCCATGTATTATTATCCATTAAAACAACATCACCTACATCTAATTTTAATGTTTTAAAAATTCTTGATCTAAAATAATATTCATAATAGAAATTTAATTTCATATAGATTTTTTTACTTATAAAAAAATTTTTTAACTTAAAATCTACAAAATTTATATCTAGACCATTCCCTTTTGGAATAACTGTTGATTTATTATAAAAATAAATCAATATTTTTATTACTTTAGAACTTTTTTTTAATCCTTCAGAACTAAAACCAAATGATTGGCCGTCTCTATGTGGGTTAGATCCATAGGAATTTAAAAGACCTCTTACATCATTAATAAAACAAAAATCTCCAACTTCCTCCTTAATTTTTTTTATTAAGGATTCGTGGAATAAAACATTTTTTAGTTTTTCTGATCTTATTATTTGATTATGGTTTAATCTTTTATATAAATATTTTCCATACTTGTCAGCACTTTCAAGGCAAGGGTTTTCTAAGCTTGCTGCTTCAATATATTCAAAAGTTTCCAATATTAAGTTTTTTGGGATTATTTTTTTTAATATTTTATACATTTAAATTTTATATGTTAGAAATTTATAACATAAATATTTTTTACTTATTAGCAATCGCTATCAATGTATCAGTTTTATTTTTTCTAACCAAAAAATCACGATATTCTTTGTTTAATTTTTCGTCAAAAAAATCCTTAAAGAAAAAATGTCCACCTGGTCTATTTTTAAGAAACCATCCTAAATGATTATTTAAATTATATCTTTGAAAATTCATCACTTTTATTTTTTTATAACCAGAAGCTTTTAGAAATTTTTTTAAGGAGTCTTTTGTGTGTAAAATAATATGTTCGCTCCAAAAAGTAAATTTTTTGAAAGATTTTAGATCTTCAAGAGAAATTAATAAGTCACTTGCAGATGGTACTTCAATAATTAGTTTACCATTTTTTTTCAAATTATCTCTTAATTTTTTTAAAGTTTCAATTTGATTTGGCATGTGTTCTAAAACATGGAACATTGTAATTACATCAAATTTAGTTTTGTTATTTTCTAGATTTTTAATAATATTAATTTTTTTAATGTTTTCTTTTAGAAATTTTATGCAATTCCTGTTTATTTCAAGACCATTTAATTTTTTTGAATTATTTATATTTTTTAAGAAACCCCCAAATTCACAACCATAGTCTAAAATTTTTTTTCCTTTTAAAATACTTTTAAACTGGTGGTAACGTCTTTTGTCATCACCATTTAAAGAGCTCATGTATTTTAGAATATTTTTTTTAGTCATATTCCTATCAGACGCATAATATTTTTTGTGTCTTACATACTTTTCTAGGAATATAACTCCACTCTTTTTATCAAGAAAAACATTTATTTTTTTATCTCTTGTGATTGGTGAAATTATTGAGCAATTCTTTAAGTCTACTATTTTTAATCTTGATAACTCTTTTATAATCGGATTTCTCAAATATTTACTCCTCAAATTTGTAAAGTAATAGGAAACTTATCATATCAATAAATGTAGTATCATAAAATTTTTTTCAGTGCATAAATCAAGCCAATTGAGCTATTAGTACTGGTCAGCTACATGCGTTACCGCACTTCCACACCCAGCCTATCAACGTG
>MDSV01228308.1_pt1 | contig 29673 bp, 30 predicted proteins | sample 810851 | NCBI WGS metagenome assembly MDSV01 (sample SAMN05326640, study PRJNA326480) | marine metagenome | isolation source: seawater | place: Atlantic Ocean: North East | collected 2012 | reverse complement strand
TAAAGCTATAAAATCATCAAGAAAAGAATTTTCAAAACACACACCTAAAATGGAAACAATAAAAGTTGATAAAAAAGATATCGCTACAGTTATAGGTAAGGGTGGAGCAACTATTAGAGAGATAGTTGAGACTTCAGGCGCAAAAGTTGATGTAAAGGACACAGGCGAAGTTACTGTCGCTGCTCCAGATGAAGAATCAAGAAATAAAGCAATAGAATTTATCAAAAGTCTTATAGCTAAACCTGAAATGGGAAAAATTTATAAAGGAAAAGTAGTTAAGATTATGGAGTTCGGAGCTTTTGTAAACTTTTTAGGAAAACAAGATGGATTAGTTCATATATCTGAACTTGCAGCAAAAAGAGTTGAAAAAGTTGGCGATGTGGTGAAAGAAGGTGATAAAGTTTCGGTGAAAGTAGTTGGTTTTGACAGAGGAAAAGTAAAGCTGTCGATGAAACAGGCTATTTAATCATTAGAAAAAAACTATTTTTAACTTGAGAAAAATTAGCAAAAAATTTGAATATTCAAAACTAGAAGATAAAGCTGCTAAGAAACTGAGAATAGAAGAAGTTTTTATAAAAGGTAAAAACTTTAACGAAGCAATTGAATTTTTAAAATTTCAAAATTTTATACCTTATAAAGGTATAGAAAAAATCATTTATTTACAAAAACAAAATAATTTTCCCATCGGTTATATTATGCTAAATGATCGTAACACGACTGTAGGATTTATGGGAACTTGGTTTTCAAAAAGATTTATTGAAAGTAAAGAAGAAATATTTTGCAATATTCACACTTGGATCGTAGAAAAAAATTACAGATTATACTCTTTTTACTTATTATCAAAAATATATTATGAAAATTTCAATTTAATTGCGCTTACGCCCGTTAAACCTTTAAAAGGTTTGCTTGCTAAAATGGGTTTCCAAAAAAAGGAACTTAAACTTAGGTTAGTTTTAAATACGAGTATCTTCACTTTTAAAAAAAACACTTATTCACTCGTTGATGATAAAGAAAAAATTGAAAATTTATTGAGTAAGGATACTTTAAAAATTTATAATTCATATTCAGATAAAATATATAAAAAATTTATTTTAGACGATGGCAAAGATGAAAAAAAACTTTTTATTATTGGTTGTTTAATTACTAAAAAAAAACTTAAAATAATTAACTTTTTTTTTGTTTCAGATAGAGAAAAATTTTCAAAAGACTATAAACAAATTTTAAATATTATCTCAAAAAAAGTTAAAAATCTTTTTTTTGGCGAATATCTCATTGATAATGAAAAAAGTGTTTTTCCAGACAAGATCTTTTTTTCTAAAGCTTTTAAAAGAGATATATACATTAAATCTAAAAATAAATTTGAAAATATTGATTTGTTAAATTCAGATTTAACAATTTAGATATTTAATTTTCAATTTTTTTAATCTAAAATACGTTCAATGTTAAAATTATGTAAAAATTATTTAAAAAAGAATACAGGTCTTCTCATAAGACTGGACGATATTACAACTCACATGAATTGGAACTATATGGATAAATGTGAGAAACTCTTTGATAAACTAAATATTAAACCAGTGCTTGGAGTTATACCTAATAACAAAGATCCAGAATTTTTTAATTATCCAAAAAATTCAAATTTTTGGCAAAGAGTTAAAAGCTGGCAGACTAAAGGGTGGGAAATATCAATGCATGGTTTCTCCCATTTGTATGAGAGACAAACAAATAAAAAAGACCTTTTCAATTATGGGGGAGGATCAGAATTTTTTGGCTTAACATATGAAGATCAGCTAAAAAAGATTAGCTCTGGATTAAAAAAATTTGAAGAAAATCAAATAAATATTAGGTCTTTTTTTGCGCCTAATCATACTTACGATTTAAATACTCTGAAAGCATTAGACAATTCAGGCATTAAAATTGTAATTGATGGATATGGATTGTTTCCTTTTTTTAAATCTAATTTATTTTTTATTCCTCAACTATTTTATAAGGAGATCATGTTACCTTTTGGAATACAATCTACACAAATCCATATAAATTATTGGGATGAAGAGTATTATAGAAAATTTAACGATTTTCTTGAAAAAAATTCAAAAAATATAATCAATATAGATCAAATATTAAATTTAAAGAAAAATAATGTTTTTGAAAACTTTATAAATTTTTCAGTTGAAAAAGGTTTGAAAACTTTAAGAAGAATTAAGTAAAATTATTTTTTAAATCTTATATTCAAAGTTTTGTGATTCTTTATTTACTTGAAGTTCAACGGCACCATTTCTTAAATGAAAAGATCGAGCCATTTCTGTAAGAGGAGAAAGTGTTATCAATCTATTTAAGTGATTAGATTTTTTTATCTTTTTAAAAACCTCTTTTACAATTAATTTACCACCCCCCTTTTTTTTTGACCAAACTGTATATGCAATAGCTATCTTACCGGTTTTTTGATCTCGTAAAGTGCTTTGTAAATGGGCATCCTTTGTCATTAAATCTAATTCTTCAACTGATTTTGGGATTTCATTTGTGTATCCAAAACACATTATCGCACAAATTTCATTTTTATATTTTACTCCAAATATTTTTCGACCATAGCTAGTTCTAAACTCTAGATTGAGTTCAGGTCTAATGGGATCTTCACTGACATCACATGATTTGAGTTCAACTAACTCAGCACCTTTAATCCAATCAAAAAAACTTTCTATTTTATCTTTAACTTTTTTATTTAAGCTTTTCATTTCAATTTGTAATATATTAATTTATCTTAAAGATATGAAACCAAAATAGGTCAGGTTATATTTTTTGGATCTGGCATTCCAACTTTATTGTAACCGGCATCAACGTAATGTATTTCACCCGTTACTCCAGCAGCTAAATCACTAATAAGATATAATGCAGAATTTCCAACATCGTTAATATCGACATTTCTTTTTAAAAAGGAATGATCTTCGTTCCATTTGTATAGAAATTTAGCATCCCCGATTGCAGAAGCAGCTAGTGTTTTAATAGGACCAGCACTAATAGCATTAACTCGAATTTTTCTAGAACCCAAGTCTCTAGCTAAATATTTTACACTTGCTTCCAGAGCGGACTTACAAACCCCCATAACGTTATAATTTGGAATAGCTTTTGTAGACTCATAAGTAAGAGTAAGCATGCTCCCATTTTCCTTCATAATTTTAGAAGCTTCCTTGGCTACTTCCGTGAATGAAAAACACGAAATTAACATACTTTTTAAAAAGTTTTCTCTGGTGGTGTTTAAATATTCACCTGATAATTCTGATTTATCCGAAAAAGCTACAGCGTGAACAACAAAATCTATTTGTCCCCATTCTTTTTTTAAATTTTCAAATAATTTAACTATATCCTCTTTTTTTTCGACATCACAATTAAGGGTTATTTTGGAATTTAATTTTTCAGCAAGAGGAATTACTCTTTTTTTTAAAGCATCTCCTAGGTAAGTAAAAGCTAATTCAGCCCCTGCTTCAGCAAGTTTTTGTGATATCCCCCAAGCAATTGATCGCTCGTTAGCAACACCCATAATTAATCCTTTTTTACCCTTCATAAAGTTCATAATTTATATTTTTTCAAAAACCAAAGTTGCATTAGTCCCCCCAAAACCAAAACTATTAGACATTATAGAATTTAAAGTTATATTTTTTTCTACTTTAGTTATAATAGGATATTTTTTTGCCTCTTCATCCATATCAGTGATATTAGCTGATGCTGCAATGAAATTATTTTTCATCATTACTAAACTATAAATAGCTTCGTGCACAGAAGTCGCTCCTAAGGAATGGCCAGCTAAAGATTTTGTAGAACTAATCTTCGGTTTATAATCACTAAATACTTCTCCAACAGCTTTAAGTTCAGTAATATCCCCAACAGGAGTTGATGTACCATGAGTATTTATGTAATCTATTTTATTTTTAGCTGTTGCTAAAGCCATTTTCATACATCTAACAGCGCCTTCACCAGATGGTGCCACCATGTCATAACCATCCGATGTAGCTCCATATCCTGTAAGTTCAGCGTAAATTTTTGCTCCTCTAGCTTTGGCATGTTCATATTCTTCCAAAACTAAAACACCTCCACCACCAGAAATAACAAATCCATCTCTTGTTTTGTCGTACGGTCTAGAAGCTTTTTCAGGAGTGTCATTATATTTGGACGATAGCGCAGTCATAGCATCAAACATTGCTGTCATTGCAAAGTGGACTTCATCACTTCCACCTGCAAAAACAATATTTTGCTTACCAAGCTGAATTAATTCCATAGCGTTTCCAATACAATGTCCGCTAGTTGCACAAGCAGAACTAATTGTATAGTTAACCCCCTTTATTTTAAATGGAACTGCTAATGTAGCTGAGGCAGTACTAGACATTGTTCTTGGGACGACAAAAGGACCCATCCTTTTTGGATTTTTTTCTCTAGTTTTATCAGCTGCTAATATAACATTTTCTATGGAAGGCCCGCCAGATCCCATTATCATTCCTGTTTTAATATTACTTACATCTTTTTCTTCAAGTCCAGAGTCCTTAACGGCTTCTTGCATAGATACGTAATTATAAGCTGAACCTGGCCCCATAAATCTAATAAACTTTCTATCAACGTAGTCTTCTAATTTGATGTTTGGTTTTCCATGAACATTACTTTTTAAGTTATATTCTTTATATTCTTCTGAAAATGAAATTCCTGATTTTGAATTTAAAAGAGATTTATAAACTTCTTCTTGATTATTACCTAAACAAGATACAATGCCAATACCTGTTATTACAACTCTTTTCATGATCTGAACAAACCAACCTTTAGATTCTCTGCGCTATATATTTTTTTACCATCAGCATTTAGTATACCATCTGCAAGTCCTACCACAGCACCTTCTTTTTTTAAAATTCTTTTCATATTAATCTCATATGTAGCCTTTTTTACTTTTTTTATCACTTCACCGGTAAATTTTACAGAGTTTACACCCAAAGCTCTTCCTTTTCCTGGTTCACCGATCCAGCCCAAATAAAAACCTACTAATTGCCACATCGCATCTAATCCTAAACATCCTGGCATGACGGGATCATTTTGAAAATGACAATCAAAAAACCATAAATTTTCCTTCACATCAAGCTCTGCTTTGATAAAACCTTTTTTATACTGACCAATATCCTTTTTTATTTCAGTTATTCTGTCAAACATTAACATTGGAGGCAAAGGGAGTTTTGCGTTTCCCTCACCAAATAAATCGCCTTTCCCACAAGCAATCAACTCATCATAATTAAAACTATTTTTTTGCATAGATTAAGCTATTAGTTTTTACTTGATTTATACACAATTTTATATAAATAATTAATCTTTATATCAATAGATGTAAGAATTTATGAACCAAAAAAACGAAATAGTAAATAAATTAAGAAGTTCAGGCTTAAGACCTACTAAACAAAGAATTTTATTAGCAAATAATTTATTTAATAGAAATAAAACTTTTCATTTTACTGTTGAGACACTAAATAAAGAGATTAACAAAAATGGGTCCGAAAAAGTTTCTTTAGCAACTATTTATAATACTGTAGAAGCTTTTACAAAAGCTGGTTATTTGAAAGAAATTTTGACAAGCAAAAGCAAGAGCTATTACGACACCAACATTAAGTCGCACCATCATTTTTATGATGAAGTCACAAAAGAGCTTACAGATATTAAATATAATCAAATTAAATTGAGCAAAATTCCAACCCCTCCAAAAGGTAAAAAAATTAAAAATTTAGAAGTTGTAGTAAGAATACAAAAATAATAATCTCATATTGACTTTATAGTTTAGAATTATTATAAACTAAAGTATCTAATAGTATGAGTGTTGAATTTAAAAAAAATAATAATGGAAAGTGCCCGGTTATGCATGGTAGCATGACTTCAAACACTACTCCTACCCACTGGTGGCCAAAAAATCTAAACTTGGATATTTTGCATCAACATGATGTTAAAACGAATCCAATGGATAAAAAATTCAATTATAAAAAAGAGGTAAAAAAACTAAATTTTAAAGAAATTAAAAAAGATTTAATTAAATTAATGACTGATAGCCAAGAATGGTGGCCAGCAGATCTTGGTCATTACGGAGGTCTATTTATTAGAATGGCCTGGCATTCTGCAGGAACATACAGAATTGCAGATGGGCGTGGAGGAAGTGGTACAGGAAATCATAGGTTTGCTCCCTTAAATTCCTGGCCAGATAATACAAACTTAGATAAAGCACGAAGATTACTTTGGCCGATTAAAAAAAAATATGGCAATAAAATAAGTTGGGCAGATCTGATGATACTCGCAGGTAACATGGCTTACGAGTCTATGGGTTTAAAAATGTATGGTTTTTCATTTGGGAGAGAAGATATTTGGCATCCAGAAAAAGATGTTTATTGGGGTTCTGAGAAAGAGTGGCTGCAAGATAAAAGATATTCTAAAAATGACGATAGAAAATCTTTAGCCAATCCTTTAGCAGCAGTAGTGATGGGTTTAATATACGTAAATCCTGAAGGTGTCGACGGCAAGCCAGATCCTCTGAGAACTGCTCACGATGTAAGGGAAACTTTTGGTCGTATGGCTATGAATGATGTGGAAACTTGTGCTTTGACTGTTGGCGGACATTCAGTTGGCAGAGCTCACGGAAATGGTGATGCATCATTATTAGGTCCAGAGCCAGAGTCAGGCGAAATTCATGAACAAGGTTTTGGTTGGAATCGTAAAGGCGGTGGCGGTTTGGGAGCTGATCAAGTTACTAGCGGTATAGAGGGAGCTTGGACAACACATCCAAATAAATGGGATGATACTTATTTAAAACTTTTATTGGATTACGATTGGGAATTAAAAAAAAGCCCAGCTGGCGCTAATCAATGGGAACCAATTAACATGAAAGAACAAGATAAACCAATTGATTTAGCTAATCCATCTATTAAAAAAAATCCTATTATGACAGATGCTGATATGGCGATGAAAATGGATCCAAGCTACAGAAAAATTTCTGAGCAATTCAGAAAAGATCACAAATATTTAAAAGACTCATTTACAAAAGCTTGGTTTAAATTAACACATAGAGATATGGGACCCAAAAAATATTATATTGGCCCTGATGCTCCTAAAGAAGATCTGATTTGGCAAGACCCAGTCCCTCAAGGAAAAAAAAGTTTCAATATCTCTAAAGCAAAAAAACTTATTGAAAAGTCAGGATTGAGAAGTTCTGATCTAATTTGCACAGCATGGGATAGCGCCAGAACATATAGAAGAACTGATTGTAGAGGCGGAGCAAACGGAGCAAGAATTAGCTTACTTCCTCAAAAAAAGTGGGAGGCTAACGAACCTGCTAGATTAAAAAAAGTTATAGAAAAACTCGAAAAAGTATCTAAAAAAGTAAAAGCTAGTTTAGCAGATATCATTATTTTGGCTGGAAATGTTGGTATCGAAAATTCAATCAAGAAAGCTGGGCTTAAAATTAAAGTGCCATTTAGACCTGGAAGAGGTGATGCAACTCAGGAACAAACAGATATAGACTCATTTAAAGTGCTTGAGCCACTACATGACGCCTTTAGAAATTGGGTTAAACAAGATTATGCGGTTACAACAGAGGAAATGATGTTGGACAGAGCTTCTCTAATGGATTTATCGGCAAAAGAAATGACCGTTTTAATTGGGGGTATGAGAGTTTTAGATACAAACCATGGAGGTTCAAAACACGGTGTTTTTACAAACAAACCAGGAGTGTTATCTAATGATTTTTTTGTAAATTTGACAGATATGAAATTTATTTGGAAACCTATAGATAAAAATTTTTATGAAATCATTGAGAGAAAATCTAAAAAAACTAAATTTACGGCTACAAGAGTTGACTTAGTTTTTGGATCAAACTCAATTCTTCGATCTTATGCAGAAGTTTATGCTCAAGACGACAACAAAGAAAAATTTGTTAAAGATTTTGTAAATGTTTGGTCAAAAATAATGAATGCAGACAGACAAGAACTAAGGAAATTGAATTAAAATGGTAGAATTAACATCAGGAATATTTAACGCAGCAAAATCTATCTATACTAATAATAGAGGTTCAATTTTAAGAACAATTGTTTATACGATTGGTCACTTTATTATAGCTATAACTGTGTTAATGCTAATAGCCGATGTATCTTTTATGGTCGCTTTAACCGATGCCATTGTTGAGCCTTTAGCTAATGCAGTTTGGTATTTCTTATTGGATAAATTCTGGGCCTCAAAAGTTGCAAATAAACTCTAGAATTAAAGAAGTCCCCACAAACCATCCTTTTTCATCCACCCTTTATAAACGCCTGTTTTTATTTTACACCAATTGTTTTCGCACTTTATAACTTTAACTAGCCTTCCTTTTTCTAATCTTGCTAGTGGTTTTGAATAAATAGTTGGATCATTAAACATTATTTGTTCTTTTACCGTAATAAGTGCAGCCTTTTTTTTTGATAATTGTGAAATATGTATCCAACCGGTATTATTTTCATGATCTATAATTTTTCTAAAGTTATCTGATTTATCTTGTATCAAAACTGGAAGATATTTTTTTTTATAAAATATCTTAATTGGATATTCACGTGAAGGACCTTGTCTTAGATTTACTTTGTCATAGCGCAAAGTTAAAAAGTATTCCTCGCTAGATAAACATATATTTTGTAAAAATAGGATACTTAAAATTATTAATAATATTTTTAACATCTATTTAAACAATTTGGATTGATAATTATTTTTGATTTTCTAAATTCTGTTTTTAAACTGTTAAATATTAGTAATTGGTTGGTTAAATCATCTTTAGTATTTAATATTGTCTTTAAAACTTCATTTGCTTGAAGAGATCCCATAATACCTCCAACTGGTGAAAATATACCATCATCCTGACAGTTGTTGTTTTCAATTGGTGGACTAGGCATAAAGCATCTATAGCACGGACCTTTTTTTTTAAAGTTAAATTTTATCAAATGTCCATCAAATTTACTTATTGCTGAGGTAATTAGTATCTTTTTTTTACTCAAGCAGTGATCATTTATAATATATCTAGTTTCATAATTATCAGTGCCATCACATATGATATCGAAATTATTACAAATTGTTTTTACATTTTTTTTTGTAAGTTTTTTATTAAAAACAACTAATTCAATATTTCTATTAATTTTATGAATAGCTCTCTTAGCTTGTAAAACTTTAAATTTTCCAACATCACTTTGATTGAACAGAGTTTGTCTATTTAAATTTGTAATTTCGACTTTATCAAAGTCAACAATACCAATTTTTCCAATACCAGAAGCAGCTAAATAGGTAAGTAAAGGACAACCAAGACCACCTAGACCGACAATTAAAACATTTCCACATGAAATTTTTTTTTGTCCAATTAAACCTATATTTTTTAAAATGATCTGTTTTTCAAATCTTTTAAAATACGTTAATTGGGTTTTACTCATTAGTCTTATTTTATTCCTGTTGAGCCAAATCCGCCTTCACCACGCTCTGTATCCTCTAATTCATTTACTTCTCTTATTTCAGCTTTTATAATTGGGCACAAGACCATTTGAGCAATTCTAATTCCTTGTTCTACTTTGAAATACTTTTGACCATGATTAATTAAGATTACTTTAATTTCTCCCCTATAGTCTGCATCAATTGTACCAGGTGAATTTAAAACACTAATTTTTTGTTTTGCAGCTAATCCAGATCTTGGCCTAATTTGTATTTCAAAATTCTCTGGGATTGATACTGATAGGCCAGTCGGTATTATGGCACTGTCCCCTGGTTTAATCTCAACAGCGCTATCTAAATTTGCAGATAGATCCATGCCGGAAGATCCACTTGTCTCATATTTTGGTAAAGGAACTTTTTTAGATAATCTTTTAATTAATATTTTTGTCATTTATTAAAATTTTATCCAATATAATTTTAGAAATTATGTTTGCAATGTAACTTTTTTTACTTTTAGGGACAGATTTTGTTTCCCCATTTTTATCGATTATACAAACATTATTGTAATCAGAGTTAAATCCTGAGTCTTTATTAGAAACATCGTTAGCAATGATTAAATCGCAATATTTTTCTTTTAATTTTGTCTTTGAGTTTTTTATAATATTTTCAGTTTCAGCAGAAAATCCAACTACAATTTTAGGCCTCATTTTATTTGTTTTACCTAAATAATCTAAAATATCTGGATTTTTTTCTAATTTTAAAACACTCTCAAAATTATTTTTTTTAATTTTATGTCTTCTTTGTTTTAATGGTTTAAAGTCAGCAACTGCAGCAGCACAAACGGCAATATCAACTGGTAGAGACTTTTTTACTTCTATTAACATTTCTTTAGCTGATAATATCTTTTTAACCTTAATTTCTTTTGGAGGGATCAATTTAGTTGGTCCTGATATCAGTTTAGTTTTTACTCCTAGTCTTGTTAAGGCTAAAGCAATTTCAAATCCTTGTTTGCCACTTGATTCATTTGAAATATATCTTACTGGATCTAAATATTCTCTTGTAGGCCCAGTCGTTACTAGTGCTTTTAAATTTTTGTTTTTTACCAAATCTTTCTGATTGAAATAACTTTTTAGATACGAAATAATTTGTCTTGGGCTTGACATTTTTCCTTCTCCATATTCTCCACAAGCCATCTCCCCTTTTTCTGGACCAACAAATAAATAACCGTAATTCTGTAAAATCTGAAAATTATTTTGTGTAGCTTTATGTAACCACATTCTCACATTCATTGCTGGCACTAAAATAATATCTTTATTAGATGCAAGTAAAACTGTTGTAGCTAAGTCTTCTGCTTTTCCGATACTTAATTTTGTCATAAAATTTGCTGTCGTAGGCAAAACAATAATTAAGTCTGACCATCTTGATAAGGAGATGTGATCAATTTCGCTTTCGCTGTTACTATCAAAAATGTCTACAAAGGTTTTATTATTAGTTAGAGCCGTTATTGACAAGGGTGTTACAAATTCTTTGCCACTTTTTGTTAGGATTACCTTCACTTCAACTTCATTTTTTCGCAGCATTCTAATTAGATCAAGTGATTTATAAGCAGAAATTCCACCACCAATAATTAATAAAACTTTTTTATTTTTTAATGACATAATTAATTAAAATACTAATAAAATAAAAATTACAATACCTAAAATACCTATAATTAAATTGTTTTTAAAATTTTTTAATTTCATTTGCTCTGTCTCTATATTTTTGTTGCTCATAGGCCCTAAATTAAGTTTACCTTCAGCCATTAATTGAAGAGCATAGCTTGCTTTATCCATAATATCTGGGAAATTGGGTATTCTTTTAATAATTTCGCTAGAAGTATTAATTGCAGTATCCAAAGTAGTTTTTGGGCTCTTAACATTTTTTAACCAATTCTCAAGCACGGGTCTAGAAACTTCCCAAATATTTGTTTCTGGATATAATTTTCTGGCAACTCCTTCAACTACTACCATTGTTTTTTGCAAGATAAGTAAAGGAGTTTGAGTTGGCATATTAAATTTTTCAGTTATTTCAAAAAGCTGAGCCAACAAATTACCCCCAGATATATCTTTTATAGATTGCCCAAATATAGGTTCACCTACAGATCTTAATGCTTGAGCAAATTCTTCTTTTGATGCATCTTGAGGCACTAATCCAGCTTGAAAATGAACTTCAGCAACTTTTTTATAATCTCTCTGAATGAAACCATATAATATTTCAGCCAAAAACTTCCTATTATTTTTGTCGAGCCTTCCCATTATTCCAAAGTCTACTGGAATTATATTTCCTTCTTTGTCTACAAATAAATTTCCTTGATGCATATCTCCATGAAAGAAACCATCATTGACCGCTTGTTTTAAAAAATGTTGTATTAATTTCTCGGCTAGTTCTTTTAGGTCAATTCCTAAATTATTAAGTTTTTCATGTTCTCTAATTGAAATACCCTCAACTTTATCTAAAGTTAAAATTCTTTTTGTTGTATAGTTCCAATATATACGTGGAACATTAAACCCTTTATCATTTTTAGTATTTTCATAAAGTTCATTAGCGGCAGCAGCTTCAAAACGTAAATCCATTTCAATATTAGTTATTTCTCTTAATAAATGTACAACCTCAACAAGTTTAAGTCTTTTTGCTTTTGAAACAGTATTTTCAACTATATATGCAAATAACATCAAGGCATCTAGTTCCTCATTAAATAACTTTTCGATATCAGGTCGCAAAATTTTTATTGCTACCTCTTTGTTTTGATTTTCATTTTTGATTTTTGCTATATGTACTTGAGCAATCGAAGCTGCCGCAATCGGATCACTCAGTTCCAAAATATTATTAAATTGATCTTCTCCAACTTCTTTTCTTATAATTTTTTTTGCTTCATAAGTTTCAAAAGCTGGTAATTTGTCCTGCAATTTTTCTAAATTTAAGGCTAATTCTTCTCCAATAATGTCTGGCCTTGTGGCGAGAAATTGTCCAAGTTTAATAAAAGTGGTGCCCATTCCTTCAAGTGCGATACATAATTTTTCACCAGGTTTTCTTTGCTCTTCAAATCTCTTTTTAGAAGACCCAATCGAAATAATATTGAAAAAAAAGTTGATTATGAAAGGAATTTGATAAATTTGATTTATAGTATCAATTGCTCCAGAAGTTGATAATTTTCTGGCAATTTTGAATAATTGAAAAATTCTATTAAACATTTAAATTTTCCATCCAGAATGTATAGCAGAAATACCATTCGAAAGGTTTCTATACTCTACGTTAGAAAATCCATTTTTCTTTAAAATACTAAGTAACTCGTCTTGATTGTAAAATTCGCTGATACTTTTAATTAGATAATCATACGGCTTAGAGGAGCCCATGACATATTTTCCCATATGAGGTATTATTTTTGAATACTTTTGGTAAAAAAAATTAATTATTTCATTATTAACTTTCGAAAATTCTAAACACATGAATCTCCCTCCAGGTTTTAACACCCTGAAAGCTTCCTTTAATGTTTGGTCTATATCTGTTACATTTCTAATCCCATAACTAATAGTATAATAATCAAAAACATCCTCTTCAAAAGGTAATTTTTCAGCAGAAGATTTAAACCATTTAATATTCTTATAAGTTCTTAAGTTCATTTTGCCCGCAGCATACATTTCTTGATTAGGTTCAACGCATGATATCTCGCTAGAATTTGCTGTTCTTTGTGAAAATAACTTAGCTATATTACCCGTACCAGAAGCAACATCTAAAAGGCTGCTATTAATTTGTGGATTCATCCAGTCTAATAATCTATTCTTCCAAATGCGGTGTATACCTAAAGACATTAAATCATTCATAAGATCGTATTTTTTGGAAGCGGATGTAAATACAGAATTGACTAATTTTTCTTTATCTTGAATAGTATTTTTCATAAATAAATTATATGCCAGAATTACCTGAAGTTGAAGTTGTTAAAAGGTCTCTAGAAAACGAAATCAAGAGTCTAACTATTAAAAAAATCGAAATTTATGATAGTAAATTGAGATATAGGGTAAGAAAACAAGATTTGAATAAGATAATAGGACTTAAATTATTAAAAGTTCAGAGAAGATCAAAATATCTATTATTTTTTTTTAACAAAGAAATTGTGATGATTGTTCACCTCGGGATGACAGGTAAGTTTTTTATAAAAAAAAAAAATAAAATTAAGAAAAAAACTAGTTTTTATTACTCAATTGATGATGTTAATAATAGACATGATAGAGTTGAGTTTTCATTAAATAAAAAAATAAAACTTACTTACAACGATATAAGAAAATTTGGTTTTATAAAGATATCTCAAATTAAAAAAATCAATGATTGTAAACATCTCAAATTTTTAGGCTTAGAACCACTTAGTAATAAATTCAACTTTAAATATTTTAAAAAATTTTTAAATGGGAAAAAAAGGTCAATTAAAGATCTATTAATGGATCAAAGATTTATTTCAGGACTTGGAAATATTTATGTAAACGAAATTCTTTTCAAAAGTAAAGTTAAACCAACTAGAAAAGTGAATAAGTTAAAAGACATTGAAATTAAAAAAATGGTAATTTTTACAAAAAAAATACTTAAAAAAGCAATAATTTTTGGCGGTTCCTCAATAAAAAATTTTTCTGATGGCTCAGGAAAAATCGGAAATTTTCAACAACAATTCAACGTATATGGCAAAAGAGGTGATAAATGTTCTAACACTGATTGTAATGGACGTATAAAGAAAATTGTTATTTCTGGTCGAGCAAGTTTTTTTTGCTCAAAATGTCAAAAATATTAAAGTTGACCGATATTATAGCGGGATATATATAGTTTAAAAATATTATGCCAAATACAAAATCAGCTATTAGACGAGTAAGAAGAGTTAAAAAACAAACCAATATTAATCGAATTAGAAAAAGTAAGTATAAAAACGCCATTAAAAAGATGGAAGTTTTGATAAAAAACAAAAAAAACTCTGAAGCAAAAAAATATTTCTCAGAATTCCAATCAATTCTAATGCAGGTTGCTAAATCTGGAGTAGTAAACAAGCGTACAGCTTCTAGAAAAATTTCAAGACTATCTAAAAAGATATAATTCTAGTTAAAAATTTCAATAAATAGATAAATTAATTATTTTAGATCTACATTTTGATTTAAAAAATAATTTTGAATATTCTTTGATAAGTTGTAAATTTTTTTATTCTATCACAACGATTATACTACAACCTAAATCAAATTTTTTTTTTCATTACAACCTGTAGCTAGTTGCAAATGAATAACAAAAAGAGTTTAAAGGAATCTCTTTAAGAATTAATTACATGGACAAAAATAATATTAAAAAACAAAACGTTTATATTTCAGAGGAAGAAAAGACGTTAATCTGGGAAGATGTTCTTAAGTCATTCGAAAAAACTTTTGGAAGCGAAATTTATAAAAGCTGGTTGCAAAAGATTTCCTTAGTAAAAGAATATAATGACTATTTAATATTAAGTGTGCCAACAAGATTCTTTAGGGATTGGATTGTATCGAGATATTTGGACAAAATTTTGGAGCAAGTCAAAACATTCAAACTTAGCTTAAATAGAATTGAATTTAAAATTATTGAAGAAAGTAAAAACAGCGCAGATATAGTTAAAATCGATGAGTTAAATAAGATTACTGAAATTAAAGACTCAATATTAAATTATAATAGATTGAACCCAAATTTAAACTTTGAAAATTTTATCCAGGGTAGAAGTAATGAAATAGCCTTATCTTACTCAAAAAAAGTTTGTGAGCACGTATCTAGATATAACCCTTTATACATATGTGGTGGAGTAGGCTTAGGAAAAACCCATTTACTCAATGCTATAGGATTAAATTTACAGTCCGAAAATAATGTAATGTTCATTTCAGCTGAACGATTTATGTATCATTTCATTAAATCGATTAAAAAAAATGATATGGTAAATTTTAAAGATTTTTTCAGAAAATCTTCAGTTTTCATTATTGACGATATTCAATTTATAAGAGGCAAAGAGAGTTTACAGGAGGAGTTTTTCCACACTTTTAATAGTTTAATGGATAAAGGCTCTCAAATAATTATATCAGCTGATAGGAATCCAATGAAACTAGATAGAATTCAAGAGAGAATCAAATCAAGATTAGCTGGAGGATTAGTAGTTGATATTGAAGCACCTGATCTTGAGTTAAAGATAGAAATTATAAAGAAAAAAATTCAAGAGATTAAAAATCAGTTTAAAGAAAATATTGATTTAAGCGACGAAGTTATCAATTATATAGCTAACGAGAGCAAAACTAATATAAGAGAATTAATTGGTATATTAAATCGAGTTGTAGCGTTTTCTAGAGTGCATAATAAAGTTTTGACCACTAGTGACTGTAAAAATATTTTGAAAGATGTATTTAGTCAGATCAAAGTTATAACAGTTGATAAAATCCAAAATGTTGTTTCGAATTATTTTAATATACCTTTAAGCGATATGCTTTCACAAAGACGATCTAGGCCATTAGCTAGACCAAGACAGATCGCAATGTACATAGCAAAAAAAATGACCACTAGATCATTGCCAGAAATTGGACGTAGATTTGCTAATAGAGATCATACGACAGTTATTCATGCAGTTAAAACAATTACAAGGCTTTCAGAGCAAGATGATGAAATGAAAAAAAATATAAATCAAATAAAAAGTCTTTTGCTTGAGTAGAAATACAAATGCAATTTATTGTTAAAAGAGATAACTTACTAAAATCTTTAAATTTTGTTCAAGGAATTGTTGAAAAAAAAAATACCTTGCCGATCTTGTCAAATGTATTACTGCAATTAAGTAACAACATCTTGTCCATTGTAGCTACAGATCTAGATATAATTTTTTATGATGAAATCCAGGATGTTAAAATCATTAAGGAAGGAAGCACAACTACTTCTGCAGCAATACTCTATGATATATTAAGAAAGATATCTTCTAATTCTGAGTTAAATTTTGATTTAAAATCTGAAAATAATTTAAGTTTAAAAAGCGATAACTCAGATTTTAATTTAAAATGTTTACCTACTGATAATTTTCCATCTTTTAGTGATGAATTTAGTAGTTCAGAAATAATGCTCAATAACGATAAATTTTTGAAATTATTGAACAAAACTAAAATATCAATATCAAATGACGATACAAGACATTATCTTAACGGAGTTTTTTTGCATTTAACGAAGTCAAACGAAAGAAACTTTTTGACAGGTGTTGCAACTGATAGCCATAGATTGTCATCCAGTAGCATAGAAATAACAAATATAGATAGCTTTAATTCTATCATTTTGCCAAGAAAAACAGTCTTTCAATTATGTACATTGCTCTCTGAAACTAGAGAAAAATTATCTATGCAAACAAGTGAAAACAAAATTAAATTTAATTTAGGGAAAATTAAACTCATTTCAAAAGTTATTGACGGAAAATTTCCTGATTATAGAAAGGTAGTGCCTGATAAGAATGATAAATCTTTAATTGTGCCATCTAAAGATTTTATTAGTTCAATAGAGAGAGTGGCCAGCGTGTCGCTAGATAGAAAAGAGGGCTTAAAATTGAATATAAATAAAGAAAATGTTCAATTATCAGTGAGTAGCGCTAATTCAGGTGAGGGAAATGAAATTATCAAAGCTAGTTTTAACGCAGACAATTTAAACATTAGTTTTAATTCAAAATATTTGATTGATATTGCTTCGGAGATAGAAGACAAAAATTTAAAAATGAATTTTAAAGATGCTGTTTCACCAGTTTTAATCGAAGATGTTTCTGATAGAAATAGTTATTATGTAATTATGCCTATGAAAATCTAAGTATAATCAAAATTAGAAAAAATTTTTTTTTTGGGCTTAAACGCATTGGTAATGAATAATTCTAAGCGATATGAGGTATAGTTGATTTTATATTGTTCTAAAAAAATGTTATAACTTTAATATCTTAATAAATACAATGCCAAAAAATTCTGCTTCAAACAATCAATCTTATAGTGCTGACTCAATTAAAGTCCTTAAGGGCCTAGATGCTGTCAGGAAAAGACCTGGAATGTACATTGGGGATACAGATGATGGGTCTGGACTTCATCACATGGTTTTCGAAGTAATGGATAATGCAATTGATGAAGCTTTAGCTGGTCACTGCAAGAATATTTCAGTAGTAATGAATAATGACAATACAATCACTGTTGAAGACGACGGAAGGGGTATACCAGTAGATATTCATAAAAGTGAGAAAATATCTGCAGCTGAGGTTATAATGACACAATTACATGCAGGTGGAAAATTTGATCATGACTCTTACAAAGTCTCTGGTGGACTACATGGAGTTGGAGTGTCAGTCGTTAACGCTTTATCAGAAAAATTAGAACTGAATATATTTAGAGATGGAAAAGAGTATTTAATTACTTTTCAAAATGGAAATACTCAAAAGTCACTTAAACTAATTGGAAAAACAAAAAAAAAGGGCACAAGAATTAATTTTTTACCCTCAAAAGAAGTTTTTTCTTCAATAAAATTTAGCTCAACGATACTTGAAAAAAGAATTAGAGAATTAGCATTCTTGAATAAAGGAGTTTGCATAACTTTAATTGATAAAACCGCGAAAAAAGAAAAGGAATTTAAACATAAATATGATGGCGGAATTGTTGAATTTGTTAAATATATTAATCATAAAAAGCCAATTCTTGTTAATAAGAACGAAAAAGAAGTATTTAAAAAACCGGTTTTTGTAACTTCAACGAAAAATAATGTTGTTGTTGAATGTTCTTTTGAATGGAATGCAGGATATTCTGAAGATGTTCTTCCTTTTACAAATAACGTACCTCAAAAGGATGGAGGAACACATTTATTAGGTTTCAGGAGCGCTTTAACACGAGTTATAAATAAATATTCTAATGAGAGAAATTCTAAAAAAAATAAGATTACACTTTCAGGTGAAGACATTAAAGAAGGTCTTACTGCTGTTCTATCAATCAAGATGGCAGATCCTAAGTTTTCCTCACAAACAAAAGATAAGCTTGTCTCATCAGAAATAAGATTAATTGTTGAGAGTATAATTAATGATAAAGTTTCAACCTGGTTTGACCAAAATCCCTCAATAGCAAAAGTAGTTTTAGAAAAGATTACACAAGCAGCTATGGCTCGAGACGTTGCGAGAAAAGCAAGGGATAGCGTTAGAAGGAAAGGAACTTTTGAATTATCTGGTTTGCCAGGAAAATTGGCTGATTGTCAAATTCAAAAAAAAGAGGGAACAGAATTATTTATTGTTGAGGGAGACTCAGCTGGTGGATCAGCAAAACAAGGAAGAGTTCGTGAATATCAGGCAGTACTTCCTCTAAGAGGAAAAATCCTAAATACATATGTGAATGGTAAATCAAATGGAGAAGATTATTCAACAAAAGCTCTATCTAAAATGATGTCTTCTAACGAAATAGTCACTTTAATAAATGCGCTTGGAACAGGTTCAAAAGATTTTAATCTAGAAAATTTAAGATATGAAAAAATTGTGATTATGACTGATGCCGACGTTGATGGATCACATATCAGAACTTTGTTGCTTACTTTTTTTAACAACCATCCTTTTAACCAGTTAATTGAAAACGGACACATTTATTTGGCACAACCTCCTTTGTTTAAAGTAACAAAAGCTAATAAAAGTGTTTATATAAAAGATGAAAAAGCTTTAGAGGATTATATTTATAAGGTTTCAGGTAAAGGTGACAAAAAATTTAAAAAAGGATCTTCGGAGTACAATAAATTTTTACAAGATCAAAAGGATAAACTTTCAATACAAAGATTTAAAGGTTTAGGAGAAATGAATCCAGAAGAGTTATGGCAAACCACTCTAAACCCTGAAAATCGAACAATGTTAAGAGTTCAGTATACTAAAGGCACAAAGGATAAGTCCAAAGAAGATCAAAAAATGATTGAAGTTCTTATGGGAGACGAAGTTGCACCAAGAAAAGAATTCATCACTAGTAGAGCTTTAGATGTTGTTAATTTAGATATTTAAGCCTACGATGAATTTTTCCACCCTATTTAGACTAGGAGAAAACCTTACTCTAGACCGTAAAACCCTCATATTTTTAAGGTGGATAGCAATAATTGGTCAGTTAACCTCAATTAATATTGTATACTTTTATCTTAAGTTAGAGTTTCCAATCTTAATAGCACATTTTGTTATATTTTTTGGACTTTTAACAAATCTTTATCTTCAGTACAAAATTAAAAGTATTCAATTAAAAGATTTTTATTCTGGAATCTTTTTATCGTACGATCTTATTCAACTAAGCATACTATTATATTTAACAGGCGGTATTTCAAATCCTTTTTCAATTTTGATGATTATACCAACAATTGTTTCATCAACGTTCTTAAGCATGGGAACAACTATTATTTTAGGAATTTTTACAGTCATATTTTTATTCTTACTCACTATTTTTCATAATCCTTTACCTGGAATTCATGATGGGCAAGTAATTTTTCCAAAACTTTATCTCACTGGATATTTCATAGCAATAATAATTGGCTTGGTGTTCTTAAGCTATTTTGGGATAAGATTTTCAGGAGAAAGTAAAAGAAGATCTGATGCAGTAAATAAGTTACAACAAGTAATTGCTAAAGAATATGAATTAGAAAATCTAGGCGGACAGGCTGCTGCTGCTGCTCACTCACTAGGGACACCCTTAGCTACTATAAGCGTTGTTGCATCCGAGTTAAAAAAAGAAATAGGCAACAACAAAGAATATGCTAAAGATCTTGATTTATTAATAAGTCAAACGAAGAGATGTGGGGAAATATTAAAATTAATATCTAAAAAAAAGATTTTGGGAGACGAATTCTTCAGTAAAACAAATTTAGAAGATTTATTAAATGAAATATTATCCTCATTTAGAGAAACATCATCAAAGAATATATATTTAGAAACAAAAAATGACAAAAATAAATTTCTTTTTCAACGATCTCCAGAACTAATTTATGGTTTAAGAAATTTTATTGGTAATGCAGTAAAATTTTCGAAAACCAAAGTAGAAATTATAATTAAAAGTGACCAAGAAAATGTAAAAGTAATTATAAATGATGATGGCCCAGGCTTTCCCGAAGACGTCATAGAGATAATTGGGGAGCCTTACATAAAATCAAAATTTAATTCAGTAAATGTAAATGCAGGTACTGGTTTAGGAACTTTTCTGGGTAAAACACTTTTAGAAAGAAAAGCTGCTAATTTATTTTTCTCAAGAAGCAATAATTTGAAAGGTGCCTCTGTAGAAATAAGTTGGCAAATTCAAAATCTTGAATTTAATTCTTAAATTCAAAAACATAAGCTAAAATTTTGTAGGCAAGTTTTGCAGTTAAAAAATTATAAGAGTCGAAATTTTTAATTGGAGCTAATTCATTTATATCGGCTCCTATTATATTCGATAACTGGCAAATTTTCTTAATTATCGATAGCACTTCTTCCCATGTCAAACCCCCAGGCTCAGGCGTTCCAGTTGCTGGCATGATACTAGAGTCAAAACAGTCTACATCGAATGTGATATATACATTTTTATCTTTAAATAGTTTGTCTAACTTTTCTAAATTCCAGTTATTCTTATCTTTTGCCCAAAAAATTTCAATTCTATCCTTACTTTTATTATAAAAATCCATTTCTTGTTTGGATAGATTTCTAATACCAAATGATATCACTTTAACATTTTTATAGTCCAAGCATCTTTTAATTGCAGAAGCATGCGAATATTTTTCATTATTATAACTTTCTCTTAAATCTGCATGTGCATCAAAGTGGAGTAATATTATTTCATCATATTTTTTAGTAAATGGTTTTAATGAACCAACTGTAATTGAATGTTCACCTCCAAAAACTAATGGAAATTTATTTTTTTGAATGATCGTTTCATTGATTTTTGATAGTTGATCTAGTGCTTGTTTGATTTTTTTTTTATTGAAAAAGGTTTTACTGTCTTAATTCCAATCTTCTTATAAGGTTCTTTATTTAATTCTTCATCAAACAATTCAACTTGATGGGATGCTTTTATTATTTCTTTTGGAGCATTTTTTGTACCCCCGCCGTAGCTAACGGTTTTTTCTAATCCAAAAGGAACAATAACTACTTTGTTATCAATTTTTAAATTAGCATCGTAACCTAAAAAACCTTTTTTTTGATCTAAGTAATTCATTTAAGAATTGAATAGACTAGAAAAATTTCTTTTTTTTCTATTTTTCCAATTTTGACGGTGGAAAGCATCACTAGCAATTAATGGAAGCACGCTAGTGGCTTCAGCAAAAACCATCTGCTCTTTTGCCAAATCTACTTTACCCCAAGAGCTTGCCTCTTTTAATGTAGAGCTGCTACAAGCTCCATCTCTAGTATCCGCAACGGTAATTTGAATTGCATATTTGTGCATTTCAACTTTTTTACCAATAAGATCAGCACAAACAACAGTATCTTGTATGAAATTTTTTGGAACGCCACCACCAACCATTAACAAGCCTGATTGGGCAGATTTAATCTTAATTTCTGTTAGTTCTCTCATTTCTCTTATAGAGTCAATTGTAATATGTTTATCTGGATTTTGTTCTTGGTGCATTACTAGACCAAAACCAGCTGAACTATCAGTAAAAGCTGGGCAAAATATAGGAACATCATTATCAAATGCAGTTTCAATTAAAGACCCTTTCTTTTTTGCGCTTTTTTTTAAAAATTTACCTAGATGTCTAATAAACTCTCTTGATGTGTAAGCTTTAGGATCTAACGAATTTGCAACATCGCAGATAGCTTGATCACATGCCTGAAGCTCTTCTTCATCGATATATGTGTCGTAAATTCTATCTATGTAATTTTTTCGCAATTCAGCATCATCTTGAAATTGAGATCCTTGATAATGTTTAAATCCAAGTGCTTCAAAAAAATCCATGTCAATAATTGAAGCACCTGTAGCTATTACAGCATCAACCATATTATATTTAACTAAATCTGAGTATAGCTTCATACATCCACCAGCTGATGTAGATCCAGCAATTGTTAGAAATATAGTACAATTTTCGTCTGATAACATTTCATTATATATTTTTGCAGCATTCGCAGTATCCCTAGATGTAAATGACATTTTTCCCATACCCTCAATTATTTTTCTAGAGTCAAAAGAAGTAATATCTATATGTTCTACAGGAGAATTTAAAAAAGATTTTTTATTGTGTCCTATATTAGGACTATTTTTTTTTGACATTATGCAACCAAGTAATCAATTTTACTTGTATCTTCGTATAAAGACATTATTGGTTTGTCATTCAGTTCAACAATTTCGTCTGAATAAAAACCATTAAAGTTTGTTCTGAATGTAATTCCGTAAGCACCTAACTGTCCTAGTTCGATGTAATCACCCTCTTTTATATTATTTGGCAATAAAAAAGGGCCTTTCATATAATCCAAACTGTCACAAGTTGGACCAAAAAAACTGAACGCAGTTAGTTTTTTCGAGTGAATTCTACCGTTAGTTATCATTTTAGAAGGTAAAACAAAATTTGGCACTCCTGCATCAAATAAAGATCCATAAGTTCCGTCGTTAATATAAAGATTTTGTTTTTTTCTTAGTATAACTTTTACAATAGTTGAACCACTTTCTGCAACTAGCGCTCTTCCTGGCTCACAAATTACTTCAGGTGATTTTGGCAAATTCAAATCTTTTAAAGATCTCTTAATCTCTTTAAGATAGTTTATAATTGGTTCAGGATTTAAGTCTGGATAAATTGAAGGAAATCCCCCGCCGACATTGATTACATCAGGAACAATTTTAGTTTTTTTAATTATGCTTCCAATTTCTCTAACACCTTTTGAGTAAGAAATTTTATGCATACATTGTGAACCAACATGGAAACTCAACCCTAATTTTTTTGAATTCGCTTTACACAATCTAACAAGACCTAGTGCCTCAGAAGGTATTGCACCAAACTTTCTAGATAAATCAATTTCAGCATGTTCATTAGAAATAGCTATTCTAACGAACAAATTTAAATCTTTTGCTTGATTAGTTGCATCTAAAATTTTTCTTAATTCATCTTTATTGTCTAAAGCAAAATTTTTTACTCCATAATCAAAATATGCAGAAGCAATACTCTCTTTACTTTTAACAGTATGCATAAAATACATATTAGAACTTGGTTTAATTTTTTTGATTAATTTAATTTCATTTAAGGAAGCCACATCAAAATCTTGTATCCCGTTCAAAATTATTTGTTTTAAAACGCTCTCGTTTGGATTCGTTTTTACAGCGTAAAGAACTTTTCCTGGAAAATGATCCTTAAAAAATTTGGTTGATTTTCTTATGGAGTCAGGCCGTATGCAGTATACGGGGTGATCAGGTTTTAATGCATTAACTAGTTCATTAACGTCTTTAAATTTTCGCATTTCATGTGTCCCTCGTTAGTTTACACAACAGGTTTTTAAAAAATTTTAATAAAAAAAACCTCTTAAAGTCGCGTTTAAGGTCTTTTATTCATTATGTAAAGAAAAAAATGTTGTTTTTCACTGTTGAAAAAGTCAGCTTAATACCCATATGAAATCTGTATGAGAGCACAAAAAGATTACGCTGAACAAATAAATTTAGGGGAATTTACCAACAAGTCTTTGCTTATCCTCGACGATGACGATCCTCTTCGTGGTAGGCTTGCCAGAGCTATGGAAAAGAAGGGTTTTTCGGTAAAAGAGGCTAAAAATGTCTCTGAGGGACTACAAATTGTTAAAAATAGTCCTCCAGCCTTTGCCTTAATAGATTTAAGACTAGAAGATGGAAATGGGCTGGACGTAGTTAAAGAGCTCCATAAATCAAAAAAAGACTCTAGAATCGTGATGTTAACGGGATACGGGAATTTACCAACAGCTGTTGCAGCTGTGAAGGCAGGTGCCATTGATTATATGGCTAAACCTGTAGATGCAGACGATGTTGAGGCGGCATTATTAGCAGCCCCAGAATCGAAAGCCAGACCACCTGAAAATCCAATGTCTGCTGATAGAGTGAAGTGGGAACATATTCATAGAGTTTTTGAACTCTGCAACAGAAATGTATCTGAAACAGCCAGAAGATTAAAAATGCATCGAAGAACATTACAAAGAATATTGTCTAAAAGATCTCCAAAATAAATCTTATAATTTTTTAATTCTTTGTATCTGATTGATAATAACAGTTGCCAGAAGAATTTTAAATAATTCTGCTAATAAGAAAGGTTGAGCCCCTAATTCAAAAATTGGCTTATCCCAACCTAATAGAGTTCCTAGCCACAATAATCCTAAGATATAAATAAAACTAGTAGCAAACATCAATTTTAAAAAGTTGAAAATCATATTTTTTGAATATTTAAACTTACCTGCAAAATAAACAGTTACTAAAAAACCAACAAGGTAACCCATTGTAGGTCCTGTAAAATAAATAAGTCCAATTCCTTTTTCAGGAGTGCCTGAAAAAACTGGCAAACCCAAAATTCCTTGAAATAAATATAATGATATTGTTGCTAATCCAATTTTCCATCCTAATGTTATGCCAATTATTAAAACAACAAAAGTTTGCATTGTCATTGGAACTGGATAAAAAGGAATCTTTATTTTTGATGATATAGCGAGAACAATTGATCCAACTAAAACAATAAATAAATTTTTAATTAGTTTAGATTGAGTAAAATTTTTTACTAATTGCATATATGTATTATTATCCTTTTTAAAATTTAAATCTACCTTTTTGTGAGTTGCACAAACACATCTTCTAAATCACCTTCATCAGTAATAATATCAAGTATTTTAACATTATTTTGACTTAAATAATTGACAATTTCATCAAAATTAATTGTATTCTTTTCAAAAGTTACGGAAATAGTGTTTTTAGAATTTATTTTGAATTTAACATTCCCTAATTTCAAATCCTTATTTTGGTCAATATCTTTAACTTTAAAATTTATCTGTTTAGTTTGTATTCGTTCTAATAAATTATTTGTAGTATCTAGCGCAACTATACTTCCTTTATTTATAATTGCTATTCGATCACACATTTCTTGAGCCTCAAACAAATAATGAGTAGTTAAGATAATTGTGACTCCCTCTTTATTCAATTCCTTGACATTTTTCCAAAGATTGTTTCTAAGCTCAACGTCCACGCCCGCCGTTGGCTCATCTAAAATTAAAATTGCTGGTTGATGAACCATTGCCTTAGCAATTAGCAATCTTCTTTTCATACCGCCAGAAAGATTTCTTGAATAGGCATTCGCTTTATTTTCCAGTGAAACCATTTCTAAAATAAGCTCTGTAATCCTATCTTTCTTTGTAATGCCATAAAGTCCAGCCTGTAGCTCTAATAATTTTTTTGGACTAAAAAAGGCATCTAAATTTATCTCTTGAGGAACTATTCCAATAGATGCTTTTACTTGACGAGGGTTTTCATCAAGATCAAAACCCCAAACATTTACTTTTCCTTTCGTTTTTGTAACTGTACCTCCCAAAATACTTAAAAAAGTTGTTTTTCCTGCTCCATTAGGACCAAGTAGGCCAAAAATTTCTCCTTGCTTCACTTGTAAATTTAAACTGTTAAGTGCTTTAATTTCTTTTTTGTTTTTATTGTCATTATAAATCTTTGATAGATTTTCAACAGTTAAAGCAAATTTACTCATAGTTTGATTAAATATAGATTAATATTTAATGTAATATATATATATGAGTTCAATAAAAAAAACAGATCATTATTATCTAGTCGATGGTTCGGGTTATATATTTAGAGCATATTACGCATTACCTCCGCTCTCTAGAAAAAGTGATGGACTTCCAACAGGAGCTGTGAGCGGATTTTGCTCAATGCTTTTTAAATTACTTGAAGAAGCAAGATCAGATGATTCTAAAAACAAACCAACGCATTTTGCAGTAATTTTTGATTCTGCAAGAAAAAACTTTAGAAATGAAATTTATAAAGAATATAAAGCTAACAGAACCGAAGCTCCAGAAGATCTCGCTCCACAATTCGAATATATCAGAAAGTCAGTAAAAGCATTTAATTTACCCTCAATAGAAATGATGAATTATGAAGCGGACGACTTAATCGCAACTTATGCAAAAAAGATAACAGAAGCAGGTGCAAAAGTAACCGTCATCTCATCGGATAAAGATTTAATGCAATTAGTAAATAATAAAATTAGGTTATTTGATCCTATGAAAAGCAAAGTTATAGGAGAAAAAGAAGTGTTAGAAAAGTTTGGAGTAAAACCTAATCAAGTAACAGATGTGCAATCACTTGCAGGTGACTCTTCAGATAATGTTCCTGGTGTTCCAGGTATTGGGATCAAAACAGCAGCCGAATTAATCAATAAATATGATAATCTAGAAAAACTTTTAAAAAAAGCTTCTGAGATTCCTCAAAATAAAAGAAGAGAAACATTACTTGCCAATAAAGACAAAGCATTATTGAGCAAGAAGCTAGTTACATTAAAAGATGATGTTCCTTTAAAAGATGATCCTAATGAATTTTTGATAAAGGAAGTTGAAAAAGAAAAGCTTTATGAGTTTTTAAGAGATATGGAGTTTAATAGGTTATTAAGTCAAGCTATAAGCTTTTATGGCAAACCCACTGATAAAGAATTTAATAAAGAAGATAAAAAACAAAAAGTAACCGCAATAAAAAGAAACTTGTACAAAAGTATTATTAAAGAGAACGAATTAGATAAATTGATAGATGAATTAAATGAAAAAAAGATAATTTCTGTAGATACCGAAACATCTTCATTAAATACTCAAGAAGCTGAATTGATTGGAATCTCAATAAGTTATGCTCCAAATATTTCTTTTTATATTCCAATAGGACATAAAAGTATAAAAGGATTAAAAAAAGATCTAGTTCTCAGGAAACTTAAACAAATTCTTGAAGATCCTAGTATTAGAAAAGTGGGTCAAAATATTAAATATGACTTTATAATATTTAAAAGGCACAATATTGAATTAAGTCCAATAGACGACACAATGTTATTATCTTACACGTTGGATGCTGGTAACAATCGGCATAATATGGATACATTATCTGAAATACACCTTGGGCATAAAACTATATCTTATAAAGATTTAGTTGGAACAGGGAAAAAACAACTAAATTTTTCAGATATTAATTTAAAGGAAGCTACTGAATACGCAGCAGAGGATGCAGATGTAACTCTTAGACTTTATAATATTCTTAATGGGCAAGTTTTAGAGAAGCAATTAGATAAAATTTACGAAGTATTTGAAAAACCAATGATAAAAATTTTATCAAAATTGGAAACAAGCGGTATTAAAGTAGATGATAATTACTTAAAACAACTATCGAAGAAATTTGAAGGGAGGTTAATTAAGATTGAAAAAGAAATCTACAAAGTCTCTGGAAAAAAATTTAATATTGGATCACCTAAACAATTGGGAGAAATAATCTACAACGATTTAAAAATTGCAAAATTAAAGAAAACGAAAAAAGGAAGTCTAGCTACAAATGCTAAAATCCTCGAAGATTTAGCCTTAACTGGGCACAAATTTCCTAATTTAGTATTAGAATGGAGACAAGTATCTAAGTTAAAAAGCACTTATACCGACGCTCTTCAAGAACATATTAACAAAAACACTAAAAGGGTTCATACATCATTTTTACTTGCTGCAACAAATACAGGTAGGTTAGCTTCGAGTGACCCAAATTTACAAAATATTCCAATAAAAACATTAGATGGTAAAGAAATTAGAAAAGCTTTTGTTGCAGAAAAAAATAATATTTTGATTTCTGCTGATTATAATCAAATTGAAATGAGAATTCTAGCAGATATGGCAGACGTTAAAGAATTAAAAAAAGCTTTTAAAGATAATCAAGATATTCACGCATTAACAGCGAGCCAAGTTTTTGATGTTCCAATAAAAAATGTAACTGATGACTATAGAAGAAAAGCAAAGGCAATTAATTTTGGTATAATTTATGGAATTACACAATATGGACTAGCAAAGCAGATTTCAGTATCAAATGAAGATGCTCAAAATTTTATTAATTCTTACTTTAAAAAATTTCCTGAAATTAAAGATTACATGAATACAACAATAAAGACTTGCAGAAGACAAGGTTATGTAACTAACATTTTTGGACGCAGAATTCATTTAAGAGGAATTAATGATAAAAATTTTAGTGTTAGAAGTTTTCAAGAAAGGGCTGCAATTAATGCTCCGATCCAAGGGTCTGCAGCTGATATAATTAGATTAGCAATGATTAAGATAGATAAAATTTTAGAGGAAAATCAGAAAGCAAAAATGTTGCTTCAAATTCATGATGAGTTAATTTTTGAATGTTTAAAAAAAGAAGAAACGTACGTTAAAAAGATAATTAAGGAAGCTATGAAATCTGTCTCTAGCTCAGAACATCATATGTTTTCGATACCACTTGAAGTAAGTGTAAATTCTGGAGATAATTGGGGTGAAGCACACTAATCGCCTAAATTTTGACATTAAGATTATGAAAATAAATCTATGACACAAACTATAGCTTTAGTTGATGACGATAGAAATATATTGACTGGCATAAGTATAGCTCTTGAGAGAGAAGGATTTAAAGTTCAAACTTATATTGACGGAGAATCAGCCCTCATTGGATTAACAAGAAATCCTCCAGATTTAGCTGTTCTCGATATTAAGATGCCCAGGATGGATGGCGAAGAGTTGTTAAAAAAACTAAGAAAAAAAATGTCGATACCAATTATTTTTTTAACTTCAAAGGATGAAGAAGTAGATGAGTTATTAGGCTTAAAGTTAGGTGCAGATGACTTTGTCAAAAAATCTGGTGGATTTTCAACGAAGGTCTTAATTGAAAGAATCAGAGTTCAACTTAGAAAGAAGAATAATGTTATAGATGATACAAAAAATATTATAAGTCATGGAAAATTGAAGTTAGACTCATCCCAATTAGAATGTGAATGGGATGGAAAACCCTTACCAGACAAATTAACAACCACTGAATTTTTGATTGTAAAGGAGCTGGCTAAAAGACCTGGAGTGATAAAAGAAAGAGCGCATTTAATGGATATTGCTTACAAAGAAAATGCTGAAATAGAAGACAGAACTATTGATAGCCATGTTAAAAGAATAAGGAAAAAATTCAAAAAAATAGATGAAAAATTTTCTGCAATTGAAACTAGGTATGGAAGCGGGTATAGATGGAATGTTAGTTAATG
>MDSV01173063.1_pt1 | contig 29675 bp, 29 predicted proteins | sample 810851 | NCBI WGS metagenome assembly MDSV01 (sample SAMN05326640, study PRJNA326480) | marine metagenome | isolation source: seawater | place: Atlantic Ocean: North East | collected 2012 | reverse complement strand
CCAGGATCTGCTACAACAGGATTTCCTGAATCTGACATTATCCCCATATTTTCTCCTTTTTTTAGTGGCTTCAAATATTTTTCAATATTTATATTGCTTTTATCTTTTTTTATTTGAAAAAAAAATAAGTCATCTTGATTTTTTTCAGGTAAAATTTTTTTTATAAATCTTCGTGATTTTTTTTCACTCTCTACTATAAAGTATCTGATTTCATTTATAATTTTTAGATTGTAAGTAGATATATGCTGTAAGCTCACATTACTTCCAATAAAACTTGGAATAATATAAAGTGTTGGCTTTTTTATTTCCAATTATCTAATACTCTTTTACAACCTTGATAGATTTTATTATAAGCGATTTCAAATCCCTTATTATCACCATAATAGGGATCTTCCACCTGAAATGGGTCATTTAAAAGTTGTATTAAAGAATTAGTTTTATGACTTGTGATAAGCTCATTAACATCATAAAAGTTTTGTTTGTCCATTACAAAAACGTAATCAAAATTTTTAAAATCTCGTATTTGAATTTGCCTTGCTTTTTGCATGCTAATATCGATTCCATTTTTTTGTGCGATATAAATACTTCTTTTATCGGGGGGATAGCCATTATGATAATTTGCAACACCAGCAGAATCCACTTTAATATTAAACTTTTTAGACATGTTCTCAAAAACACCTTGAGCTAGAGGTGAACGGCAAATGTTTCCTAGACAAACCATAAGAACATTTCCCGGTTTATGCATATCAAAGAGTTAATTTTTTGTTTAAATCTTCGACATATTTCCTGAATTGCTTATCTGTAAAAGATAGATTGTCGACAGTTTTACAGGCATGTAAAACAGTAGCATGATCTCTTTTACCAATTTGACTCCCTATGCTTGCCAATGAGGCTTTAGTGAATTTTTTGGCAAAATACATAGCAAGTTGTCTTGCCTGGACAATGTGTCTCTTTCTAGTTTTTGATTGAAGAGTTTCAACATCCATTTGGAAATATTCTGAAACTACTTTTTGAATATAATCAATACTGACCTCTCTTTTTGTGTTTTTAACGAACTTATCTACAATCTCTTTTGCTAATTCAATTGTTACCTCAAGTTTGTTAAATGAAGATTGTGCTATTAAAGAAATTATTGCACCTTCTAACTCCCGAATGTTACTCTTTATATTTTTAGCGATGTAGTCAACGATATCATCGTCGATAATTACTCCGTCTCTATATAGCTTATTTTTAAGTATGGAAAACCTTGTTTCATAATTTGGTTGTTGTAATTCAGCAGACAATCCCCATTTAAATCTTGATAAAAGTCTCTGTTCAATATCTTGCATATCTACAGGGGCTTTGTCAGATGTAATAATTACCTGTTTTCCATTTTGGTGAAGGTGATTAAAAATATGAAAAAAAACATCCTGTGTTCCTGATTTACCGGACAAAAACTGAACATCATCTATTATTAATATGTCTATAATCTGGTAGAAGTGAATAAAGTCATTTCGTGTATTCTTTTTAACAGATTCTATATATTGTTGTGTAAACTTTTCTGCAGGAATATATAGAACCGTTTTATCAGGAAATTTTTCTTTGATTTTAACACCTATTGCATGGGCTAAATGAGTTTTTCCTAAACCAACGTTTCCAAAAATTAATAATGGGTTAAATGAAGTACCACCTGGTTTGTTTGCAACGGCAATTCCAGCAGATCTAGCTAACCTATTAGAATCACCCTCTAGAAAATTTTGAAAATTATAATTTGGATTTAATTGAGATTCAATATTTAAATTTCTGATTCCAGGTATTACAAAAGGATTCTTTAGCTGGCCATTAAGACTATTTAATGGGGCATCAACCTGCTGCGATTGAAAATTCTGTTGTTGGTTACTTGGAATACTTTCAGTAAACGGTTTTTTATTTCCGTAAGTATTTTCCATTTTAATCACGTAAACAAGACGAGCAGATTCACCCAATTCTTTTGTTAGAGCAATTTTTAAAAGTTTAATATAGTGTTCTTCCAACCATTCATAGAAAAACTTACTTGGAACTTGAATACTTAAAGCATTCTCATTTAATTTTAGAGGTTTAATTGGTTTAAACCATGTTTTAAATGCTTGTGGCTGAATGTTGTCTTTTATAAAAGATAGACAATTATTCCATGAAGATTCAGCAGATTTAGGCATTTAAATTACTATATAACTTTCTTTTTAATAACGTTTTGGCTTTTTCAATTTTGATTAATCAAATATGCTGAAAAAAAAAATAAAAAAAAACATGTTTTGGTATTGATTTTAATTTTTTTTTTTTGGAAATTATGGAACTATCAATTTTTACTATTTTGAAATTCCAATTCAAATCATCAACATTAAAAGTTAGGTATTGCGAAACAGACCAAATGGGTTTTGTTCACCATAGTAATTATTTAAAATATTTCGAAGTGGCTAGGTTAGAATGGCTCACTAAACTTGGAATATCTTACAAAAAAATGGAAGAAAACGGTATTTTATTACCAGTCATTTATTCAGAGATAAAATATTTAATACCATTAAAATTTGATGATCTTTTTGTTGTCAAAGTTGGAATTGAAGATTTACCTGTGTCAAGATTAAAATTAAACTATGAAATAGAAAACTATAAAAAAAAAAAGATTTGTTTCGGAAATGTTCATCTTGCATTTTTAAATTCAAAAAGTCATAAACCAGTTAGGGCTCCTGATAAATTGATTTTCGTATTCAAAAAAAATTATGAATTATAAATTTTAATTTTTTTTCCTCGATTGTTTTCTCCTAGTTTTGGAGCTCTAGTACCAAAATTTAATTTTTTTCTAGTTTGAAAAATTCTAATTTCATCAAAAATTTTCTGATCTATAAATTCTTGAATTGTAAAACTTCCACCTTCAACTAAAATTGAAGAAATCTGGTAATTGTATAAAAATTTTAAAGCTTTTTTTAAAAAAATATTTTTGTCATTATTTTTTTTAATTTTTAATTTTTTATTTGTTATATGTAATAAATTATTTGATTTAAATAGATCGGAATTTTTATTTGCACGGTCATTTGGGTCAAATATAATTTTAATGGGACTTCTACCTTTTGTATGTCTATTTGTAAGTTTAGGATTGTCATCAATTAATGTTTGAACTCCAATAAGAATAGACTCTTCCTCTTTTCTCCATTTATGAACTAAAATTTGATTTTTCATTTTAGTTAAATAATTTACTTTGCCTTTATTGTTATTTTTTTTTATCGGACCTATGAAACCGTCTTTTGATTCTGCCCACTTTAAAGTTATGTAAGGTCTTTTTTTTTCGTGAAAACAAAAAAATCTTTTATTTAAATCTTTGGCTTGATGCTCACAAACTCCAACAGTAACGTTTATACCATTTTTTTTTAGTTTTTCAACACCTTTTCCATTAACGCGAATGTTTGGATCAAGACACCCAATAACAACATTTTTAATTCCGCTCTTAATGATTAAGTCTGTGCAAGGAGGTGTTTTACCCTTGTGATTACATGGCTCTAGATTAACATAAAGAGTTGATTTTTCTAATTCTTTTTTCTCTTTAATTTTTTTAATCGCTATAACTTCAGCATGATTTTTACCGGCTTTTTTGTGCCAACCCTCTGAAATTATTCTTTCATCATTTACTATAACACATCCAACAAGAGGGTTTGGATAAGTATATCCAAGACTTTTAATTGCTAAATCAAAGCATCTTTGCATAAATTTTTTATGTTTTTTATGATTTTCCAATCCTTATTTTTAGCTTTAAAACAAAGATAAATTATTTAAACAATAGATGTTTAATATTAGACAAATACGTAAGAACGATAATTTAAATCTAAGCAAAGTAATACGTGAAGTTTTAATTGAAATTGAAGTTCCTAAAGAAGGAACGGCCTATTCGGATCCTGAACTTAACTTTATGTTCGAAGCTTATGAGAATAAAAGATCGATTTATTACGTAGTTGAGAATAATGGAAAAATTTATGGTGGAGCAGGAATATCTCATTTAAATGAAGCCGATTATAATATATGTGAATTACAGAAAATGTATTTCCTTCCTTCAATTAGAGGTAAAGGAATAGGCGATATGATGATAGAAAAGTGTTTAAGTTTTGCTTTAGATAACAAATTTAAATATTGTTATATTGAAACTTTACCATACATGAAAGCAGCACAAAAACTTTATCTCAAAAAGGGATTTTCATATATTAACGGTCCTATTGGAAATACTGGTCATACTTCATGCAATGTTTGGTTAATTAAGAAACTAAAATGACAATAGGTGAATTTAATTCTAATTTTCGTTCTGATTTAACTGAATTATATTCAGAGGAGGAAGTTTCCTCATTGTTTAAAATTGTTTTGGAAGAATTACTCTCTTTTGACATAACTAAATTTTATTTAAAACCGGATTATGTATTAACAAATATTGAATTAGAAAAAATAAAAAAGTTCACAAATGAATTAAAGAGAGGTAAACCTTTTCAATACATTGTTGGAGAAACAAGATTTTATGGTTATAAATTTTATGTTAACGATAGTGTTCTAATACCCAGGGTCGAGACAGAAGCTCTAGTGGATTGGGTTTTAAGAGAAAACAAGCAGTCAAAAACAACCGTTATTGATTTTTGTACTGGAAGTGGCTGCATTGCCGTGACTATGAAGATGAAACGAAAAAAATGGAATATTTCTGCTTTAGAAAATAGCAAAAAAGCAATCGAATTAGCTAAACGAAATTCCTCAAGGTATTATGTTAATATTAATTATATTCATGCTGATATTTTTTCGTGGAACAAATATGATGAAATTGATATTATAATATCAAACCCCCCATATGTAGTTGAAAGTCAAAAAAAATTTATGAAAGTAAATGTTTTAAATTTTGAACCAGAAAATTCAATTTTTGTTGCAGATGAAAATCCTTTAATTTTTTATAAGAGGATATTTGATATTTCAAAATTAAAATTGAAAGCTGGAGGTCTTATATATTTTGAAATAAATCCTAAATTTAAAAACCCATTAATATCTCTTTCGAAGAAATACAAATTTTCTAATTACGAATTGAAAAAAGATATTTTTAAAAGAAATAGATATATTAAATTTCAAAAATGACCCCAGAAGAATTAATTATAAGTTTAAGAAAAAAACTTCATAGTTATAATAACTCCTATTACAACAAAGATGAAAGTTTAATTTCTGATTTTGAATTTGATATGCTGCTGAAACAACTAGAGGAATTAGAAAAAAATTACCCTCAGTTTTATGATGAGAATTCACCTACAGTTAGAGTAGGGGGAAAGGTCACTAAAAAATTTCAAAGTTTCAATCATAACTATCCAATGTATTCTCTAGCAAACACTTATTCAAAAGATGAAATTAAAGAATGGATTAAAAGAATTGAAAAAAAATACGGTCATATGATTAATGACTTTAACTGTGAATTAAAATTTGATGGAGCCTCTATTAATTTGTATTATGAAAAAGGTAAATTAAAGAGGGCATTAACCAGAGGGGATGGAATTAAAGGTGATGATGTTACATCAAATATTAAAACAATCAAGAATATTCCTTTGATTTTAAATGGAAAATATCCTGAAAAATTTGAGATTAGAGGGGAAGTTATTTTACCAATAGATAGTTTCAATACTTTAAACAAAGAAAGAAAAGATAAAGGCCTCCCACTGTTTAGAAATCCAAGGAATACCGCTTCAGGATCTTTAAAACTTCAAGACAGCAAAGAAGTTGCCTCAAGAAAACTAAAATGCTTTTTTTATTCAGTTGTTGGAGAAAATTCAAGTCTATATCATTCAGAGTTATTAGAAAAATCAAGACAATGGGGATTCCTTATACCAGAAAGTATGAAAAGAGTAAATTCAATAAACAAAATTTTTGATTTTATTGACTTTTGGGAAACAAAGAAGAGCGAATTACCCTATGAAATAGATGGTATTGTTATCAAAGTTAATTCTATAAAGGTTCAAAATGAATTAGATTTTACCGCAAAAGTTCCTAGATGGGCTATTTCTTATAAATATAAAGCAGAAAGACAAAGTACTATATTAGTATCTGTTACTTATCAGGTTGGAAGAACTGGTGCTATTACACCCGTAGCTAATTTTGAGCCTATTAATCTTTCGGGAACAATTGTTAAAAGAGCATCTCTACATAATTCAGATCAGATTGAAAAACTTGGCCTTAGAATAGGTGATTATGTATATGTTGAAAAAGGTGGAGAAATTATCCCAAAAATCGTTGGATTTGATAAACTTAGAAGGGGAAGTATTGAAAATATTATAAAATTTGTAGAAAATTGCCCAGATTGTGGTTCAAAACTAAAAAAAATAGAAGGTGAGGCACAACATTATTGTAAAGATGAAAATAACTGTAAAACTCAAATAATAGGCAAAATTCAGCATTTCGTGTCCCGAAAAGCGATGAATATTGAAAGCTTTGGAAGCGAAAGAGTTGCCTTGTTATTCAATAAAGGTGTAATTAATAATATTGCTGATATATATAAAATTGAAATCGAAAACTTAGTAAATCTAGAAGGTATGGCGGAGAAATCTGCACTAAATTTAATAGAGTCGATTAAACTATCAAAAAAACAACCATTCGAAAAAATTCTGTTTTCAATGGGAATTAGACATGTTGGAGAAACAGTTGCATCAAAATTAGCAAATCACTTTGGGTCAATTGAGAACCTAATTAATTCTAGTTATGATGATTTAATCTCAGTAGAAGAAATAGGGGAAAAAATTGTTAATAGCATTCGTGATTATTTTAATAATTCTAAAAATTTATTAATTCTAGAAAAACTTTCAAAAGTGGGTCTTAATTTTAAGATTGATAAAAATAATGTTAGATCCAATGTCCTACATGGCAAAATTATTGTAATATCTGGCACTTTTCAAACTATGTCAAGAGAAAAAATTAAACAATTGGTTCTTGAAAATGGCGGAAAATTGTCATCCGCGGTTAATTCTAAAACAAAATTTATTATTGGTGGTCAGTCGATTGGACCAACTAAAAATGAAAAAGCTAAGATTTTAAAAATACCTATTATCAGTGAAAAAGATTTTTTAGAAATGTTAAATACGTAACATACTTAAGAACTTTTGATACGATTTATATTTTATCTTTACCTCTAGCACAAGGTTTTATAAATTTGTATTCAGTGATTAAAAAATTATTTCATTTAATTAAATATAAAAACGATTTTAAGAAAAGAATCTCTAAAAGTATTGTCACATCTGATTTTAAAATCAAAAGTGTTAGAGTCGTTATAGATAAAACTCTTCCTGTTGACGAAAATTATTTTAGAAATCTTTTAGGTGAAATAACAGATTCAAAAATTTATTTCACTTTTATTAAGTTTTCTAATTCAAATGAAAATATTTTAATTGAAAAACATTGTTATAATATGAATCACATTAATTTCTTTGGAAACTTTACAGAAAAACTTGCAAATGCATGTAAAAGAAAAGTAGATTTACAAATTAATTTTTTTAACAATGATAATTTGTATTTAAAATGGATAGCAATCAAAAGTGAATATAAATTAAGTTTTGGTTTTAAGAAAACAGATATTAGAATTAATGATGTTATTTTTGATTTCCTTCCGCTACAAAAGGATACTTTCAAAAATGAATTCAGAAAATATATTAGAGTATTAAAAACAATATAGTTTGGATTTTTTAAAAGGTACAGGGGTTGCAATAATTACCCCATTCAAAAAGAATGGAGAAATAGACTTCAATGCATACGAGATGTTGATAGATTTTTACATTAATAATGGTATAAGTTATTTGGTTATTCTTGGAACGACGGGAGAGTCACATAGTATTTCTTTCGATGAAAAAGTCAAAATTATTAAAAGTGTAGTTAAATTTAATAAGGGAAGATTACCTCTTATTGTTGGTTTTGGCTCCAATAATACTCAAAAACTGGTCAATGAATTTTCGAATTTTGAATTGGAAAATTTCAGTGCTGTTTTATCAGTATGCCCTTATTATAACAAACCTTCTCAGGTTGGACTATATGAGCATTTTTTTTATGTTTCAAAAGCTTCACCTATTCCACTGATTTTATATGATGTTCCTTCAAGGACAGGAATATCAATATCCAATCAAACTATTTTTAAATTATTAGAAAAATGTGACAATATAATTGGAATTAAAGATGCTACCGGCGACATAAAAAAAGGGATAGATTTAATAAAAAACACTCCAAAAAGTTTCAATGTAATTTCAGGAGATGATTTTACTGCACTTGATTTAGTTTTAAATGGAGGTTCCGGAGTTATAAGTGTTGTAGCAGGTGCGTTTCCTAGAGAATTTTCTAAAATCATAACCCTAGCAAAAGAAAGAAAAATACAAGAGGCAAAAGTTCAGTTCAAAAAGATGAAAAATATTATTAATCTTTTATTTAAAGATGGAAACCCTTCAGGAATCAAAGCTTTAATTTCAATAAAAGGTTTTTGTGAAAATATTCTGAGACTTCCTCTGACTCCAGTTGATAAAAGTTTGTATGAGGATATAAAAGAAAACATAAAGATTTTTGAGAAAAATCTATTGTAAAAGTTCACACAAATTAACCTTTTTATTTTCTTATCTTATTTGGTTAACTTTGTGGATGTTTTTTTTTAATCGAATAGTAAAATGTTTTTTGATAAGTATATTTGTATTTTCTTGTAATAGTTATCAAAAGATGCTTAACAGTAAAGAAAATGCTCCTAAATTAAAAGCAGCTCAAAAATATTATGAAAATGGTGAATACAGAAGAGCCAATCGTCTTTACGAGCAAATTGTTCCATCATACAGAGGGAAACCACAAGCTCAAAGATTAGTTTATTTTTTTGCTAATTCACACTATCAGTTAGGTAATTATTACTTAGCTGCCTACCAATTTGAGAGTTTTGTAAAATCTTTTCCTAAAAGTGAAAAATTAGATGAAGTGAATTTTATGATTGCAAAATGCTACTATATGTTGTCCCCAATTTACAGTCTAGATCAAGAAAACACCAATCAAGCAATGGAGAAATTGCAAATTTTTATTGATAACTATCCCAATTCAAATTATTTGTTAGACGCGAATAATTTTATAAGTGAACTTCAGGTTAAACTTGAAAAAAAGGACTTTGAAATATCAAAACAATATTATACCATTCGTGATTATAAAGCAGCGATAAGTTCTTTAGATAATTTTATTTCAAATTTTCCTGGAACTCCTTTTAGAGAAAATGCACTTTATTATAAGTTCATATCTCAGTATGAAATAGCCACTAACAGTGTACCAAGTAAAAAACTTGAAAGATTGGAAGGAGCTAAAGAAACTTATGATGCAATTTTAAGATATTATCCTGAAACACTTTTTATGGAAGATATTTCAGAAAAAGTTGAAGATATAAATGAACAAATAAAATCAATTAAAAAGATTAACACATAAATTTTAAAAAATGACTAAATATAGAGAATCAAAAGCCCCAGTAACAACATCGACTTATAATAGAAATGAAATAGAAAAAGGAGTTGACAATATTTATGAAGCTATTTCAATTATTTCTAAAAGATCAGCTCAAATAAATATTGATATCAGAAAAGAATTACATGAAAAATTGGATGAATTCGCTACTCACAACGACAGTTTAGAGGAAATTTTTGAAAACAAAGAGCAGATTGAGGTATCAAAATTTTACGAGAGTCTACCTAAACCTCATGCTTTAGCTATAGAGGAATGGTTTAAAAATAAAGTTTATCATAGGAATACTGATGAAGAAGTTTAATGCTTGCACTTCAAGGTAAAAAAATACTTTTAGGTGTTTCTGGAAGTATTGCTGCATACAAATCCCCCATATTAGTTAGATTGCTAATTAAAAGTGGAGCAGATGTTAAAGTTGTGTTGACCCCTAGTGCATTAGATTTTGTAACTCCTACAACACTTTCAACACTATCCAAGAATCCAGTCAATTCATCTTTTACAGAGATAAAAGATAAAGAGGATAATCCCGAATGGAATAATCATGTGGAACTATCTCTATGGGCTGATTTTATGATTATAGCTCCAGCAACCTCAAATACCATATCATCGATGGCATCTGCAAGATGTAATAACTTGTTACTAGCCTGTTATTTGTCAGCTAAATGTCCAGTTTTTGTTGCCCCATCTATGGATTTAGACATGTATAAGCATCCAGGTAATCAGGAAAATCTAACTAAATTAGAAAGTTTTGGAAATATAATTTTAGAATCTGAAACTGGTTATTTAGCTAGTGGTTTAAAAGGTAAGGGAAGGATGATGGAACCCTCAAATATAATTAAACGTATAGTTGAAAACATAAAAAACGAATTCCCGCTCAAAGGAAAAAACATACTTATATCTGCAGGTCCTACATATGAAAAAATTGATCCAGTTAGGTTTATTGGTAATTTTTCTTCTGGAAAAATGGGCTTTTCATTAGCTGAAGCTGCAGCTAATCTTGGTGCAAAAGTTACTCTAATATCTGGTCCCTCCTCATTAAAAATTTTAAACAACTCCATTAATCTGATAAATGTTGTTTCAGCTAATGAAATGTATAATGAAATTTTAAAGTATTTTTTTAATATAGATATTTTTATATCTGCTGCTGCTGTTTCTGATTTTATTCCAAATGAGTTTCATCATTTAAAAATTAAAAAAAGCCAAAAATTAAACGAAATTTCACTTAAGGAAAATATAGATATACTCTTCAATTTAGGTAAAATTAAAACAAATCAATACTTAGTTGGTTTTGCACTGGAGTCAAATGATGGGGATAAAAATGCTTACAACAAATTAATAAATAAAAATTTAGATGCAATTTTTCTAAATATTTTAAGTGATAAACAAAATATTTTTAATTCAGATTATAATCATGGGAAGTACATAACCAGAAAAAAATCTATATCATTTAAATTAACCACAAAATTAGATTTATCATACAAAATATTTGAGCAAATAATAAATGATTCATGAAACAAATTTTATTCCTTCTTTTAATATTTAACTTAAAATTATTCAGTCAAACTGTTAATTGTAATTTTGTACTCAATTCAGACTTTGTAGATCAAACAAATCAACAAGTTTTTTCAACTTTGGAAAAGTCTGTTAATGAGTTTATGAACAGTAATCTTTGGAATGATAAATCTTTAGAGGCACATCAGAGAGTTAAGTTTAATTTAATTTTGAACCTTAATTCATATGTAGGATCAAATTTTACTGGTACATTACAGGTTCAAGTTGAGAGGCCAATATATGAATCAACTTATTTAACTCCAATTTTTAATTTTTTGGACAAAGATATTTCTTTTCAATATGACGAATATCAGCCATTGTTCTATAATCCCGTTAGTTTTGAATCCAATTTAATTTCAATTCTTAGTTTTTATGTGTATGTAGCGATGGGAATGGAAGCAGATACATTTAGGATTAATAGTGGTACTACTTTTTTTAAAGAGGCTCAAAAAATTGTTTCACTTGCGCAACAGAATAACATTAAGGGTTGGAATCAAAGTGACGGAACAAGAAACAGATTTTGGTTAGTTGACACACTATTATCAAATACTTTTAGAGAATATAGAACCGTTCAATATGAGTATCACAGGAGAGGAATGGATTTTATGACAACTGATTTAATAAAGGCAAAAAAAGGAGTTTTATTTTCTTTAGAAAAATTTTTACCCTTGTACAAACGTAGACCAAATGCTTTTTTAATTCAAACTTTTTTTGATGCAAAATCGGACGAAATTGTTGATATTTTTTCTCAAGGCCCTGAAATTGAAATAAAACAAACTTTAAAAACATTAAATAGGGTTGCTCCATACTTTGGTCCAAAATGGAAAAAAATTAGATAAAAAATTTTTAAAAAGTAATAGTAAACATTGATTTAATTTTAACGATATTTAAATAAATAAAAGCGATTTGTTAAAAGAGATAACTATTTCAAACTATGCTTTGATTGATTATTTGAAGGTTGACTTATCTAAAGGATTTACTTCTATCACTGGGGAAACTGGAGCTGGAAAATCAATACTTTTAGGAGGCCTGTCTCTTGCATTAGGGAAAAGAGCAGAGCCAAATTTAGTGAAGGATAAAACAAAAAAATGTTTTGTTGATTTACTATTCTCAATAAAGAATCTTGATTTAAAAAATCTTTTTAGTTCATTAGATCTAGATTATGATTCCTTAACAACAATTAGAAGAGAAATTATCCCTTCCGGAAAATCAAGAGCTTTTATTAACGATACTCCAGTTAATTTAGAAATATTACAAAAACTTTCATTTGAACTTATTGATATTCACTCACAATTTCAAAACCATTTCATCATCAAAGAAGAATATCAAATTGATATTTTAGACTTACTAGCAAAAAATCAAAATTTAATTGAGAAATACACTTTGAACTTTTCTTATTTTAAAGAAGTTAAAAATAAAATAGATAAACTCGAGTCATCAAGATTTAATATGAATCAAGAAAAAGACTATAATACTCATCTATTGAATGAAATAAAGACTATCGATCTTAGTGATTCTCTAGATTCAATGGAGCAAACATTAAATAAACTAAGTAATTCTGAAGAAATAAACACGACTTTTAATCAGATTTCAAATATTTTACAAAACGAAGAAAATGGAATTACTATAAAATTAAATGAAGTTAGAGCTTCATTAAAAAAAATAACCAATATTTCTAATGAATATAAAAGAATATTTGATAGAATTGAGAGTGTTATTATTGAATTAGATGATATAATTAGGGATGTCAGGGATGAAAATGACATTATTGAATTCAATCCTGAAATGAAAGAAATTTTAAATGAAAAATTGGAAAAAATATATTCACTATTCAGGAAGCATGAGATAAATAAATTAGATGATTTAATGTTAATTAAAGAGAAATTAGAAAAAAAGGTTTCAGAAACTGAAAATCTTGATGTTACAATAGATGACGAAAAAAAAAAGTTAGTTGAAATAGAATTAACACTTAATGAATTATCAAAAAAAATTAGACAAAATAGAAAAAACGTCATACCCCTTTTAAAAAGTCAAATGGAAAAATTACTTAAAGAAATGGGAATGATAAACACTTTCTTTAAAATTGAATTACATGATTCTGATATTTTTTTAAAAAAAGGAAAAGACAAGTTAGAATTTAATTTTTCTGCAAATAAAGGTGCCCCACTTGGTCCTATGAGTAAAACCGCATCTGGAGGAGAGTTATCAAGAATTATGCTTGCTTTAAAATCTATTTTATCCAATTATAAAAACCTTCCAACAATTATTTTTGACGAAATTGATACCGGCGTGTCAGGTGAAATAGCGAACAGTATAGGGCGAATTATGAAAAATATGGCAATGAACATGCAGGTGATTTCAATTACACACTTACCACAGGTCGCTGCAAAAGCAAACAATCATTTGAAAGTTTTTAAGACAATAAGAAATGAAAAAACATCTACAGAACTTAAAAATTTAAATTTTAAAGAAAGGGTGTCAGAAATTGCAGAAATGTTATCTGGAGATGAATCTGCGGTGAGTGCTTATGATTTGGCAAAAGAATTACTTAATTAACTTATATTTGTAAAAATAATTTATGCCACATAATCTATTAAAAAATAAAAAAGGTATAATCTTTGGAGCTTTAGATAATAAATCAATAGCATGGAAAGTGGCTCAACTTGTTAGAGAAGAAGGTGGTGAGATAATATTAACAAATGCTCCCGTTGCTTTAAGGATGGGAGAAATCAATAAATTGGGGGAACAATTAGATTCACCTGTTATTTCAGCTGATGCCACAGACATATCAGAATTAGAAGACTTGACGCAAAAGGCACTTGAACATTTTAAGGGTAAATTTGACTTTGTGTTACATTCAATTGGGATGTCACTTAATGTAAGAAAAAAAAGACATTATACTAACCAAAATCATGAGTGGACCAAAAAAGGTTGGGATATTTCAGCCCTTTCATTTCATAAGTTGTTGCAAGTTTTGTATGAGAAAGATGCATTAAATCAGTGGGGTAGTATTGTTGCATTAACTTATATTGCTGCTCAGAGAACTTTTCCAAACTATAATGACATGGCCGATAATAAAGCTTATCTTGAGTCGATAGCAAGAAGTTTTGGTTATTTTTTTGGGAAAAATAAAAAAGTAAGGGTAAATACAGTATCTCAATCTCCAACTAGAACTACTGCTGGGCAAGGAGTAGAAGGATTGGAGAATTTTTTAAATTTTTCAGAAAAGACTTCACCTCTAGGTAATGCATCAGCATCTGATTGTGCTCAATATGTAGTTTCTCTTTTTTCTGATTTTACAAGAAAAGTTACCATGCAGAACTTATTTCATGACGGAGGATTCTCTACAACTGGGGTTGGTCAGGAGATAATTGAGGATTTTTAATTTAGGTGTTGCAAGAAGAACCATATCTTAATTCTTTACAAAAGGCTCTTATTTACAAGGGAAGAATTAAAATGTTCATATCATTTATATTGATATCTTTTATAATCTGGTTTTTCAAAAAATTTTCAAAAGATTACCAAGAGGAAATTAAAATGAAAATTGAAATAATCGATGTTCCAAAATCATATATAATTTCTTCAATTTCAGATTCAAGATTAAATTTAAATTTAAAAGCCACAGGTTTTCAGTTTCTTTACTATTATTTTTTAGATAATACAATTAAAATAAGTTTTCAAAAAGCAGCCTATAGTAATAATATAGGATTTTTAGAAATCGCCTCTCAATTTAATAAATTACAGGATCAATTATTAGGTGACACACAGATTCTAAGTTTTTTTCCTAGTGAAATAAAAATAAGTTACCAACCAGAATTCTCTAAAACAGTACCTGTAGTAATTCCAAAATTCAATTTAGATGTTGGTTACTCAATTACAAGAGTTAAATTAAATCCTGATAGTATTATGGTAACAGGACCAGAGAATCTTTTAGGTAATTTTAATCATGTTGATTTAAATTATAAAAATGAATTACCGATAAAGTCAAATGTTATTCAAAAAATTCCAGTTATAAAAAAAGAAAAAAAGTTAAACTATAATTATACTGAAGTTAACGTTGAGTTGTTTGTTGACCTTTTTTCAGAAAAAAATTTGACTATCCCAATATCTGTTTCAAATTTTCCTGATGACATGGTACTAAAATTATTTCCTTCAGAAGTTGAATTAGTATTTTCATCAACAATAAGTAACTTAAAAATGATAAAGCCATCAGATTTTAAAGTTGGATTTAATTATGATAGCATTGATAAAGGAAATAAAACAGCAGAAATCAAATTATTAAATGTACCTACTACCGCAGAAAACATAAGATTTAATCCCAAAAATGTATTCTTTTTAATTAGAAACTAAGATGACCAAAGTGATTGCTTTAACAGGAGGTATAGGAAGTGGAAAAACATATGTTGCGTCTATTTTTGATAAGTTAGGCAGTATTCCTTGCTTTTATTCAGATCTTGAAGCAAAAAAAATAATGAATGAAGATAACCAAGTAAAGAAAGAAGTTATTTCAATATTAGGTCCTGAATCCTATGTAAACAACAACTTAAATCCTCAATTTTTAAGAGATCAAATTTTTTATTCTCAAAACAAATTGAAAAAAATTAACGATTTAGTTCACAATAAAGTTAGGACTAACTTTAAAAAATGGCTTGATAATCAAGGTTCAAAATACGTACTAAAAGAAACGGCTATTTTATTCGAACACAATTATGATAGAGATGTAGATTTATCGATATTAATTATAGCTCCACTAAAAGTTAGGATAGAGAGAATAATTAAAAGAGATAATATTTCTCAAAATAAAATTGAGAAAATAATTTCAAATCAATGGGATGATAAAAAAAAACTACATCTTAGTGATTACTTTATTGAAAATATAAACAAATCGAATACTATAAAAAAAGTTGAGGACTTAATAGAAGTTTTTTCGGTTATTTGAATTAAAACTATTCTCTATTTAATTATAAATATATCATTAACATTGTTTTAGTAAAATAAATACAATATTATTATGAAATTTGCATTTTAAAATTAAATGAAAAAGAGCTATTTCTTTATTTTAGTTTGTTTTATGATTCTATGCGTAACTGGAATAATTCTAGTTCAGTGGTATTTTATTAATACTACTATTAAGAATAGAGATCAAGAATTTTCTCTTGCAGTTAAACAATCATTGAATTCAGTGGCAAATGATGTTCAAGAAAATGAATTAAGGCACTACATCCAAACTTTTGAGAAATTGAAAGACTCTATTGGAAAACCCGATAGTGTACAGCTAAGAAATTTTTTTCTTTTTTACGATAGTGATGATGAGTCAAACTTATCTTCTTTATTCACATTTGGCCTGGTTGAAGAAAAATTTAATATAGCTATTCCAAACGAAGAAATTGGAGAAATTGAAGTTTCTAGTGTAAATGATATAAAAGGATTTGAGACAACTAGAATCTTTAAACAAGCATTCGACAGAGAAAACCAAAGAAAGATTTCAAGTGCAACTTTCCAAAAAATGGAAAGAATAAGTGCCATTGATCAAGCTACCTATTCCTCGATATTTTCGAAAATGGCAAATTCTTTTCCTATTCACAAAAGAATTAATTCATTTGAAATAGCTTCTTTACTCCAAAGAGAGTTCAATTCTAGAAATATTCAAACTGAATTTGAGTTTGGTGTTTTCAGTAATGGGCTGGCCACTAAAATTATTTCAAAAAATTATGAAGGTTCACTTTCAGGGCCTAAATACTCAATTCCAATTTTTGTTGATGAGCAAGGCAGTAGCTTATATGATCTCGTAGTAACTTTCCCAAAAAAAGAAAAATACCTTATGTCCTCTGTATTAGGGGTTGCTAGTCTATCTTTTATTCTAACAATCCTAATTATTTTTCTTTGTGCTATCTCTTTATTTCAAATTTTAAAACAGAAGAAAATATCTGAGATTAAATCAGATTTTATAAATAATATGTCTCACGAATTTAAAACACCAATTGCTACTATAAATTTAGCGATTGATGCTATTGAAAGCCAGATAGAAATAAAGAATAGCAAGAAAAAACATCAATATCTTAAGATAATGCGCGAAGAAAATAGAAGAATGCACGATCAAGTAGAGACAATATTAACGATTTCTCAACTTGATAAAAGTAATACTTTGATTGATAAAACCGACATTGACCTTCACAAAATAATTAAGGATACTCTTGGTCATATTGCGCTATTGGTTCAAAATAAAAGCGTTGAAATTAAGACTTCTTTTAAATCAAAAAAAACAAAAATTTTTGGAAATAGAAATCATTTAATTAATGTTTTTACAAATATTTTGGACAATGCAATTAAATATTCAAAAGAAAATCCTATTATCAAAATAGAAACTTTAAATGACGATAAAAGTACATATGTACAGATTGAGGATAAAGGAATAGGAATGAATGATGATACCTTAAAAATGATTTTTGAAAAATTTTTCAGAGAACAAAATGGAGACGTTCATAATATTAAAGGCCATGGTCTTGGTTTAGCATATGTCAAGAAAATAGTTTCTTTACATAATGGAAAAATATCGGTCGAGAGTATAGAAGGGCAGGGAACTAAATTTAAAATTCAATTTCCTTTATTTATTTAATTTATAATAATGAGTATGAACAAGAAAAATATTTTATTAGTTGAAGATGATCCTAATTTTGGAAGCATATTAAAAGAATACCTAAAAATAAATGGTTACCAAGTTAGTTTAGCGAAGAATGGAATTGAAGGTTTTGAAAAATTTAAAAAAGAAAAATTTTCATTGTGTCTCCTTGACGTTATGATGCCCTACAAAGATGGTTTTACACTTGCTAAAGAGATTAGAGAAATTGATGACTTAGTTCCACTAATTTTCTTGACCGCGAAAACTCTTAAAGAGGATGTTTTAAAAGGTTTTAAATTGGGAGCAGATGATTATTTAACGAAGCCATTTGATTCTGAGGTTTTACTTGCTAAAATTAAGTCTATTTTAGGAAGAAGAATGATAAAAGAAGTTGCCGATACAGTAGAAACACAATTTAAAATTGGTAATTTTAATCTTAACACAAAACTTAGATTGTTAAGTTACTTAGATCAAAATCCAATAAAATTGTCTCCAAAGGAAAATCAACTTCTTAGACTTTTAGCTATTCATATTAATGACCTTCTCCCAAGAGACCAAGCTCTGAGTAAAATATGGAGAGATGATAACTATTTTACATCAAGATCAATGGATGTTTACATTGCCAAGCTTAGAAAATATTTAAAAAAAGATGATAGGGTAGAAATTCTAAATATTCATGGAAAAGGTTTTCGTATGGTGGTAAACCAATAATTTATTTTCTAGGGTGAAATTTATTTAGAGTTTTAAACAGATGTTTAGTATCTAAGTGAGTATAAACTTCTGTTGTGGTTATATTTTCGTGTCCCATCATAATTTGTATTGATCTCAAATCGGCACCATTTTCCAGTAAATGAGTGGCAAATGAATGTCTGAAAGTATGTGGGCTAACTGTTTTTTTTATGTTTGATTTCCATTGGGCTTCTTTAACTATATTAAAAATCATTGCCCTAGTAAGTTTATTCCCATTTCTATTCAAAAAAACTATGTCATTTGAGTTTTTTCTAATTTTTTTTAAAATTCTAAAATTATCAACATAGTTGATAATTTTTGATTCACATATTGAACCTAAAGGGACTAACCTTTGCTTATTGCCTTTACCTTGTATTAAAAGCAGTTTATCATCATAATGAATATCTGAAAGTTTTAAATTAATTAACTCACTTACTCTTAATCCGCTTCCATAGAGAGTTTCTAAAATAGCTGAATTTCTAATACCATGATCTTTATTTAATTCAGAATTCTTTATCAATAGTTTAATTTCCTCAATTGATAATACATCTGGCAGTTTTGTGACGATTTTTGGTGATTCAATTAACTCCATTGGTGATGATTTGTTATACCCCTCAAATACTAAATAATTAAAAAAACTTTTTAGAGATGACAAAAGTCTTGCCTGTGATCTTGAATTAATATTTTTTGATATTTTGTATATAAATTCCTGTATAAATTGTTTATCACATTGTTTCAAGCTCAGTTTACTGTTGTATTTGTTTATATACCTTAAGAGGTTTTTAATATCATATGAATAACTTTTAATAGAGTTTTCAGAAAGACCTCTCTCAATTTTTAAATAAATCAGATAGTCTTTCAATAAGTTTTCCCAAGCCCTCATAAATCAAATTTCATTCCAGTTCTTGCTATATTATATCCTCTTTTAATTATTTCTTTAGTTATTTTATTATTTGGTTTAAGTAAAGGATTCGTGTGATTTAAATGAATAAAATAAACTTTTTTCTTGTCTTTTTTCTTGAGATTTTTAAATCTTTCAAGAGTTTCAACCACAAATGGATGTGGAATTTCATTCATATTTCTGTGTGGTATTTCTTTACTATTATAAAAAGTTCCATCAATAAATGCATAATCCACATTCCTTATGAAATCTTCTATTTTTTTATTCCATTTTTCCCATTTATCAATATCTGGAAGGAATAAAGCCGATTTAACTTCACCTTTAATTAAATAACCCACTGTTTCTGAAAATTCATCTCTATGAGGTACAAGTATTGGCTTTATGGATATGTATTTACTTAAATTCTGTATAGAATCATTTTTCAATTCATTTATTATAATATTTTTTTCTTGAATTAATTGCGACCAAGGTCCATTATTTTTTAAAAAAAACGACATTTTAGGCATGCTGTAAACATTAATTTTTTTCGCTCCTAAAGATTCTTTCCCCAAAAATAAAAGACCAGAGTAATGTCCAATATGAGCATGAGTAAGAGCAATTCCTCCCAAGGTTGCATTTGAAGCTAAAGAATTTAGCATCTGATATTGCTTTGTAATGTCTGGAGAAGCATCAATCAAAAAAAATCTATTTTCAATATTATCAATCAATCCAACTGAAGTCACACTTTCAAAGAGATTTTTATCCCACAGTGTTTTGCAACAAGATTTATCACATCCTATTTGTGGTGAACCTCCATCTTGAGCAATGCCTAAAATTACTAAACTAGATGAATTATTTTGAGCTTGTATTTTGTTGCATGTAAACAATAAAAATATTAAAAGGACTTTTTTAGCAAACATTTCATTAAAAAGTATTTAGTTATTAAAAATATAATTTATGAATCATTTTAGGTAATTTTGTTACATGAATATTAGTATAATAAATGGACCAAATTTAAATCTCTTAGGAGTTAGGGAACCAGATATTTATGGTTTTTCTAATTTCGAGGATTATCTAAAAACTTTAAAAGACAAATTTCCAAAAATTAATTTTGACTATTTTCAATCTAATATTGAAGGTGAAATAATTGATAGGTTACATCATATAGGTTTTGAATCAGACGGTATAATTTTAAATGCAGCAGCATATACTCATACATCAGTTGGAATAGGTGATGCCGTTAAAGCTATAAAAACGAAAGTTATTGAAGTACATATTTCAAATACTTTCTCTAGAGAAGATTTTAGACACAATTCCTTTATTACGCCACATGCAAAAGGTCTTATAACTGGTTTCGGACTAGATTCTTATTATTTAGCTGTAACTAGTTTTGTTCTTGAATAACTATAAATGAATTGTTTCATCATAGGCATTAGCAACAGCTTCCATTATCGCTTCACTCATTGTTGGGTGTGGGTGGACTGATTTAAGAATTTCATGTCCTGTTGTTTCTAATTTTCTTCCTATAACAGCCTCTGCAATCATCTCCGTTACACCACTACCAATCATATGACATCCAAGCCATTCACCATATTTTGCATCGAATATTACTTTCACGAATCCATCAGAAGAACCACTGGCTTTTGCCTTACCAGAAGCAGAAAAGGGAAATTTCCCAACTTTTATATCAAAACCTTTTTCAGTTGCCTGCTTTTCTGTATACCCAACCGAAGCAACTTCAGGATGACAGTAGGTACAACCAGGAATGTTATTGTAATTGATAGGTTCAACTTGAATACCAGAAATTTTTTCAACACATAGGATTCCCTCTGCAGAGGCAACATGAGCAAGGGCTTGTCCTTTTGTAATGTCTCCAATCGCATAATAACCAGGAATATTTGTTTCATAAAAGTCATTTACCAAAATTTTATCATTATCTATCGCGACTCCCACTTCTTCCAAACCTAAATTTTCAATATTACTTTTAACACCAATTGCAGATAGTACTATTTCTGAATCTAATTTAACTTTCTTTTCTCCATTTTTTATATTTAAAATTGGACTTTTACCTGAATTATCTATTCCAATTACCTCTGAGTTTGTCATTATATTAATTCCCATTTTTTTGAATGATTTTTCAAGCTGAGAAGATATGTCTTCATCTTCTAATGGGGCTATTCTATCTTGAAATTCAATTAGTGTAACATCAGTTCCCATTGAATTGTAAAAGTAGGCAAATTCGATTCCTATTGCTCCAGAACCTATTATACATAATTTTTTAGGTTGTTTTTTTAACGTCATAGCTTCACGATACCCGATTATTTTTTCTCCATCTATAGGAATTGATTTTATTTCCCTAGATCGAGCACCAGTAGCAATTATTATATGTTTACCCTCAATTTCTTTCTCTTCGCTACTGTTAATAATTTTTACTTTCTTACTTTTTCCAATTAATCCTTCTCCTATGTAAACATCTATTTTGTTTTTTTTCATAAGAAAATCAACTCCTTTGTTCATATTTTGAGCAACGTCTCGACTTCTATTAATAACAGCATCAAAATCTTTTTCGTAATTTTTAACATTTATTCCGTAATCTTTTGCATGTTTTATGTATTCAAATACTTGAGCAGATTTCAAAAGTGCTTTCGTTGGAATACATCCCCAGTTCAAACATATTCCTCCCAAACTTTCCTTTTCAATGATTGCGGTTTTTAATCCAAGCTGTGATGCCCTAATAGCAGAAACATAACCGCCCGGACCACTTCCAATTATAATTACATCATAGGTTTCCATTATGTTTTTTTTTCAAATTTACGAAATCGTTTACTTATTTTTTTGGAATAAAATCTATACTAGCAGAGTTTACACAATATCTTTGTTTTGTTTTAGTTGGACCGTCCTTAAATACGTGTCCTTGATGTCCTCCACAGTTTGAGCATAAAATTTCAATTCTCAACACCCCGATTTTATTGTCCTTTTTGTATTCTATTGAATTTTTAATACACTCATCAAATGAAGGCCACCCACATCCACTATCAAATTTAGACTTTGATTTATACAAAGGTTTACCGCAACCTTTGCAAACATAAACTCCATCTTCAAAATGATTATTATATTTTCCTGTATAAGGAAACTCTGTACCACCCCCTCTTAAAATATCATATTCTTTTTTCGAGAGTTTTCTTTCCCAATATTCTTCAGTTTTATTTTCTTTTCTAAAATTCAATTATTTTTCTATAAAAATTAATGCTGCTCCGTTAATACAATGCCTTTTCCTTGTGGTTTCTCTTGGACCGTCATTAAACATATGACCTAAATGACCACCACAATTTGAACATTTTAGCTCGGTTCTTGGATATCCAATTTTATAATCTACATCATATTCAACGTTATTTCTAATTTCTCTGTCAAAAGAAGGCCATCCAGAACCAGAGTCATATTTGTTTTCTGAGCTGTACAGAGGCTTTTTGCATCCCATACAGGCATAGTAACCAGATTTTTTGTTAAAGTTAAGACTGCTTGAAAAGGCAGGCTCAGTATAAGATTTTCTTAAAACATTATAAGATAGCTGGGGCAAAACATTTTTCCACTCAGAATCTGACATAGAAACGTTATATTTTTTAATTTCTTTTGTCTCTTGGCAGGATAGAAAGAAGGGAATTATAATTACAATTAAATTTAATATTTTCACACTCAAATTTACTTTATTGTTATCTAAAATGAATATTGAACACATCGAAAGATATTTACATATCATAATTTAAAGCTATCATAATAAAAAAACTTCGTACTTTTAAAAATATGCTTTCAAAGATAAAACCTAAGAAAGGTAGTAAAAAACTTATTAATGCTTGGGCTTTTTATGATTGGGCTAATTCAGTCTATTCTCTGGTTATAACTACTGCAATTTTTCCTCTTTATTACGCAGCTTTATTTGCAGAAAATAACATAATATTTTTTATGGGCTACCAAATTAAAAACACGGCCATGATAAGTTTTTTGACAGCCTTTGCGTTTGTAATAATTTCGTTTATTTCACCAATTTTAGCTGGTATTGCTGATTTTTTAGGAAATAAAAAACGCTTTATGCAATTTTTTGTTTATCTAGGCTCTTTTTCTTGTATTGGATTGTTTTGGTTTAATCTTGAGAACATTTATACTGGACTTTTTCTTTATTTTTTAGCATTAATTGGATTTTGGGCCAGTCTAATTTTCTATAATTCTTACCTCCCTGATGTGGCTTATCCTGAGCAACAAGACAAAGCAAGTGCTAGAGGTTACTCATTAGGCTATATTGGAAGTGTAATTCTGCTTTTATTCAACTTATCACTAATTATGCAACCTGATTTTTATGGTATTTCAGGAACTCCTCAAGAAGCAAGGTTCTATGCAATGAAAATATCATTTGTATGTGTTGGATTATGGTGGTTAATATTTAGTCAAATTTCATTTTTCTATTTACCTAAAGGAGAAAAGAAAACTATTGGGAAAAAAAATATTGTTTTTCATGGATATAGGGAGCTTAAAAGTGTATACGATTTAATAAAAATGGACTTTTCTTTAAAGCGTTTTTTGTCAGCTTTTTTTGTTTATTCTCTGGCGCTTCAAACAATTATGCTTGTTGCTGCTTATTTTGGAGAGGAGGAAATCATTTGGTCTTCAGATCAAGAAAAAACAATAGGACTAATTGTTAGTATCTTACTTATACAGGTAATAGCCATTTTTGGTGCAATAATTGCAGCAAGAGCATCCATAAAATTTGGCAATATACCTACTTTATTTGTCGCTAATATCCTTTGGGGACTTATTTGTATTTATGCTTATTACATACACACACCTTTTCAGTTTTATTTAGTTGCTGGTTTAGTAGGAATGGTTATGGGAGGATTACAATCAACCTCTAGAGCTACATATTCCAAATATTTACCAAACACAAAAGATACTGCCTCTTACTTTAGTTTTTATGGAGTCACTGAAAAAATAGCTGTTGTTTTTGGTATGACACTTTTCGGATTGGTAGATCAAATAACTGGGAGCATGAGGTTATCAGTTATATTCTTTATGTTATTTTTTTTACTTGGAGGGTTTTTAATTTTGAGTATCAATACCAAAAAAGGAAAATTTAAAAATAATAAACAACTGGCATAGATATTGAATATATTTAAATGAAAACTATAATATACTTTAAAAATAAATAATCAGTACTATTTAGTTATCTTAAAATGACACTATGTCATGTACTTGTTATGACAAAAGCAATTTTTTCATCCCTTGACGACTTTTCTTTAGATAACTTAGGTTCTGATGCTGAATTAATACCTCTTATGACATCGGAAGATGAAGAGGCACTTGAAAAAGAGGAATTGCCTGAAGTTGTTCCTTTACTTCCAATAAAAAATACAGTTTTATTCCCGGGTGTTGTTATTCCTATAACAGTTGGAAGGGATAAATCCATTCAACTAATTAAGGATGCAAACAAATCCAAAAATCCAATTGGTGTTGTGGCTCAAAAAGATAAGAAAGTTGAAGATCCTTCAATTAATGATCTTTATGAAATGGGAACGGTGGCACAAATCCTTAGAGTTTTAAAAATGCCAGATGGGAGTACGACAATTATAATTCAAGGCAAAAAAAGATTTAAGATTGATAATTTGATTTCTAACCTCCCTTATCTAAAGGTAAAAATTAGTTCTATTATCGAAAATAAAAAGGAAAAGAAAGAGTCTGAATTTAAATTAACTGTTGAATCCATAAAAGAAACAGCAATTAAGATAATTAATGAAAATCAAAATATCCCAAGTGAAGCTTCATTCGCAATTAAAAATATTCAAAGTGATTCATTTTTGATAAATTTTGTTTCTTCAAATATGAATCTAACTGTAAATGATAAACAAAAAATTCTGAGTTCAAAAAATATTAGTGAAAGGGCTCTATTGTGTTTAAAATATATCAATTTAGAATATCAAAAGCTGGAATTAAAAAATGATATTCAATCTAGAGTAAGGAACGACTTAGATCAACAGCAAAGGGAATACTATCTCCACCAACAGATGAAAACCATTCAAGAGGAACTTGGAGGTCACACACAAGAAGAGGAAGTTGAAGAATTAAGAAAAAGAGCATCTAAAAAACTATGGAGTGATAAAGTTCAAAACACATTTGAAAAAGAAATTTCTAAACTTCAAAGAATGAATCCCCAAGTTGCTGAATTTTCTGTGCAAAGGAACTACATTGATTTACTTCTTGATCTTCCATGGGATCACTTTTCAACCGACAACTTTGACCTTAAACGATCAGAAAAAGTTTTAAATAGAGATCATTTTGGTTTAGATGAGGTAAAAAAAAGGATTCTAGAATATCTCGCTGTTCTAAAGTTAAGAAATGACATGAAATCACCAATTATTTGTCTTCATGGCCCACCTGGAGTTGGTAAAACATCGTTAGGAAAATCTATTGCAGAAGCAATTGGAAGAGAATACGTACGGGTTTCACTTGGGGGCTTGAAAGATGAATCTGAGATTAGAGGTCATCGTAAAACATACATAGGAGCTATGCCTGGTCGAATCATCCAAAATCTTAAAAAAGCTGGAACTTCAAATCCTGTATTTGTTTTAGATGAAATTGATAAAGTTGGATTTGGTTCTCAAGGCGATCCCTCTTCTGCACTTCTTGAAGTTTTAGATCCAGAGCAAAATAGTGACTTTTATGACAATTTCCTTGAGTTGGGTTATGATTTATCAAAGGTTATGTTTATAGCAACTGCCAATAATATATTATCTATAAATCCAGCACTTAGAGATAGAATGGAATTTATTAATATAAGTGGTTACACTCTTGAGGAAAAAGCAATAATTGCAAAAAAACATTTGGTTCCTAAACAATTAAAAGAACATGGTTTAAACAAAAAAGATTTTATCCTTTCCAAACCAATTGTAGAAATCATAATTGACAAGTATACTAGAGAATCAGGTGTAAGAGGTTTAGAAAAGCAAATTGCCAAATCAATACGATATGCTGCTAAATCAATTGCTATGGATGAAAAATATTCGTTGAATCCATCCAAAGAAGAAATTAAAGAAATTTTGGGTCCTCAATTAATTAATAGAGAGGTTTTCAAAAATAATAATAAAGCAGGGGTTGTAGTGGGTCTTGCGTGGACTTCTGCGGGTGGAGAAATCCTATTTATTGAATCGGCCTTATCACCTGGCAAAGGTCAACTTTCAATCACTGGCAATCTTGGGAAAATAATGAAGGAATCAGCAACCATTGCTCTTGAGTATATAAAATCAAATGCAGATTTATTTGATTTAAATAAAATACAATTTGATAAATACAATGTTCATATCCATATTCCTGAAGGTGCTACACCAAAAGATGGTCCAAGTGCAGGAATAACAATGTTGACTTCTCTTGTTTCTCTTTTCAGTCAAAAAAAAGTAAAAAAGTATTTATCCATGACAGGTGAGATTACCTTGAGAGGGAAGGTGCTTCCTGTTGGCGGAATAAAAGAAAAAATTTTGGCTGCCAAAAGATCCAAGATTAAAGAGATTATACTTAGTGAAGAAAATAAAAAGGATGTTGAATTAATCTCTAAGAATTATCTACACAATTTAAATTTCCATTACGTTAGCGAAATGAAAGATGTAATTAAATTATCCATTACAGATGAGATTGTATCAAAACCTAAAAATATTTAATACGTTGATTTATGGTGATTTTTTATTTTATGATTTAAATTTAAAATGAAAAGATTTTATTATCTATGCTCGGAAATATAATTTCAGTTGATGGATTTTCATCAACAGGTAAAAGTACACTTGCAAGTAAACTTGCTGAACATTACAATTTTTATTATTTAAACTCTGGATTAATGTACAGAATCATTAGCTATTTTGCATTAAATAATGATTGTATAATAAAAGATAAAATCAAAGAATCTAAATTAATAAATAAACTTAATAATTTAAATTTTGACTGGGTTATTGATAAAAACGGTAATAAGTCCTTGTCATTTGATGGAAAAATTTTTGGTGAAAAGATGTATAGTTTTGAGATATCCGATATTGTTAGTACTGTAGCAAAATTAGAGTCAGTTAGAATTTTTTTATTTAGACAGCAAAAAAATCTTGCACTACAAAAATCAATTGTTGTTGAAGGAAGAGATATTGGGACTGTTGTATTTCCTGATGCTAAGGTAAAATTTTTCCTTAGTGCAGAACTGGATATCAGAACTAAAAGGAGAAACAAACAAATAAAGGAAAGCAATATCTCATTTGATACTAAGAAAGTAGAAGACAATCTAATTAAGAGAGATAAAATAGATTCTGAGAGGAAGATAGCACCTCTTAAAAAAGCCGAGGATGCATTTGAAATTGATACTTCAAAAAAATCACAATTCGAAGTATTCAATATTGCTAAAAATTATATTGACTCAAATTTTCAATTCTAAATTCGTCTTTTATATTTTTTTTATTGAATGTACAGAAGATTTAAAATCAGCAAATATTTGGTCTTCTGGAATCAAATTAGGAATTATGTTAACCTTTTCCATGAGGCTCTTTGGCTGGTCATTAAGTCCAACAAGCAATACCTTCTTATCTTTTGAAACTAAATCAGTAATTAAAGATTCCAAAGCGTATAATCCAGACTGATCTATGTAAGGCACTTTGTTGAGTCTAATAACTAGTGTTGATACTGTTAAAGGAATTTGTTTGGCTGTTTCATTAAACTTGGAGCTACTTCCAAAGAAAAGGGGCCCTTCAATATCTTTTATAAATACCTCTTCATTCTTTTTATCAATAGCAAAAACATTGAAACTTTCACTAGCTAAATCCCCGACTTTTTTCATAAAAATCAAAGAAGCAATTATTAAACCTATTCCAACAGCATAGACTAAATTCCAAATGGATGATAATATTAGTACTACCAATAAAATAAAAACCTCTGGTCTTGGCATATACGGAATAGCTTTTAAACCTTTATAATCCATAACACCTATCCCCACAGTTATTAAAATACCAGCAAGTACCGCGGCAGGAATCTTCGAAGCAATAGGACCTACGGCCAAAAGAATAAAAAGAAGTAAAAGTCCAGCGATCATTCCAGATAGTCTTGTTTTACCTCCTGAATTTATATTTACTACTGTTCTTATTGTTGCTCCAGCCCCAGGAATACCTCCAAAAAGAGCTCCAATTGAATTTCCAATTCCTTGACCAATTAGCTCTTTATTGGGTTCATGAATTGTTTTGGTCATATTATCAGCTACAATAGAGGTTAGAAGTGAATCAATTGCCCCAAGTAGCGCAAGAGTAATAGCAGTAAAAATATATTTTGCAACTAAAGTAATATCAAGGACCTTAAAAACACCATATTGAATTTCGGGAAGTCCTGAAGGTATGGCAGATATTGGCCTATAACTTATACCAAATCCATAAGCAAATCCAGAAACCACAAATAAAGCCACAAGAGTACTAGGGACAACAGTGGTAATTCTTTTAAATCCATAAATGATAGCAATTGTAAAAAGAGCCAGTAAGAGTTCGGTTATGTCTATATTTTTTAGTATTCTTGGCAAAACATTGAAAGTTCCCAAAACCCCAGAAGCTTCCTTACTAGCTAATGTTTTTGCCTCCGTCATAATATCATCCTGTGTTATATTATTTGAATTTTCAATTGCAGACTCAAAATCATCTAAAACCAACGTCTGATCAGTTATTTCGTCATTTAGTGTCTTTTGAAGAAGATTACTTTTTGCCATTTCTTTGAAATTTCCAACAAACTCTTTATCCTCTTTTACATAGTAACCTACTGTTGGTGCAATTTGAGTGACTAAAATAATTACTCCTATGGCTGTCATAAACCCAGAAACAACAGGATAGGGAATATATCTAATATACTTACCTAAACCAACAATACCCAAAACAATTTGTAAAAGACCTGATAATAGAAATACAGCAAGGATTATAGGTAAAGCTTTGCTAATAGAACCATCAAAATTGGATAAAATATCTGCAATAAAAACCATACTTACTGCAGTCATTGGAGCGGTAGGTCCGGATATTTGTGTTGGGGTACCTCCAAAAAAAGCTGCAAAAAAACTGATAAAAATTGCACCGTACAAACCAGCACTAGGACCTAATCCAGAACTTAAACCAAACGCTAGTGCAAGTGGGAGAGCAACTATTCCAGCAGTTATACCACCAAAAAAGTCTCCTCTGAAGTTTGAAAAATCAAATTTTAATACTTTTTTAAACATAATTTTTTAAAATTATTTTTTTTTTTAAGATAATAGTTTTTTTCAAATATCTTAATCTTATACCCCATTAAGGTTTTCTTATTTCTAGAACTAATTTTTGAACTTCTTCTGGAACTTTTTTTGTGAATTTTGAAACTAGTATTGAAATTAAAAAATCAAATAACATT
>MDSV01184864.1_pt1 | contig 29680 bp, 30 predicted proteins | sample 810851 | NCBI WGS metagenome assembly MDSV01 (sample SAMN05326640, study PRJNA326480) | marine metagenome | isolation source: seawater | place: Atlantic Ocean: North East | collected 2012 | reverse complement strand
TTTGAAATTTGATTATAATAATAAAGAAAATTATTATGATTTAATATTATCAGATATTGCTCCAAATACTACTGGTCATCAATCTACAGATCATTTAAGAATATCCACCATGCTATTTGATATAATTGAGCTTCTTGACAAAATTCTTATTAATGATGGTATGTTTGTTACTAAAATCTGGAAGGGAAGTGAAGAGAAAGAAGTTATTAGTAAACTTAAGAAAAAATTTAAATCTGTATCCTATTTTAAACCAGACTCATCAAGAAAAGATTCTGCAGAAATTTTTATAATTTCAAAAAATTTTGCTAAATAAATGTTCATTAATAATGAAACAATTTTAATTATAGACTATGGTTCACAATATACACAATTAATTGCAAGAAAGATCAGAGAGCAAAATGTTTATTGTATAGTTTACCCTTATAATAAGATTGAGACAGTAATTTTAAAAAATAAAAATTTATTTGGAATTATATTATCTGGAGGTCCTAATTCTGTAAGAGATAAAAAATCACCTAAATTAAATAATAAAATACTTGAATTGAAAATTCCTATATTGGGCATTTGTTATGGATTACAATTACTTTGCAAAGAATTTAATGGAAAGATTGGACAATCAGGCTCTAGAGAGTATGGACATGCATTAATAAACAAAAAAAATAAATCTATTTTATTCAAAGGTATAAAAAATAATAGTCAAGTTTGGATGTCTCATGGTGATCATATCGAAAGAGAGCCAAATGGGTTTGTAATAACTTCATTTTCTGACAAAAAAGTAATTTCATCTATTGAAAATAAAATGAAGAAAATTTTTGGATTACAATTCCATCCCGAAGTTTATCATTCATTAGATGGTAAGAAAATATTGTCAAATTTTCTATTCGACATATGTAAGATTTCTACAAAATTTAAAATAGAAGATTTTTTAATTAATAAAATTAATGATTTAAAAGATAGTTTAAAAAATAAAAAAGTTATCTGTGGAGTTTCAGGTGGCGTAGACTCTACTGTGACTTCATTTTTATTACATAAAGCTATAAAAAATAATCTTTACTGTATTTTTGTCGATCATGGACTTTTGAGATATAATGAGTCGAATGAAGTGGTTTCTATTTTTAAAAAAAAATTTAATAAAAATTTCATACGTGTTGATGCGTCAAATATTTTTATATCAAAATTAAAAAATATAAAAGATCCCGAGAAGAAAAGAAAAATTATTGGAAAAACATTTATTGATGTTTTTGAAAAAGAGGCGAAAAAAATTAAAAATGTTGAATTTCTTGCGCAAGGAACATTATACCCAGATATAATTGAGAGCATTCCTTTTTTTGGAGGCCCAACTGCTAAAATTAAAAGTCATCATAACGTTGGTGGTCTTCCTAAAAAAATGAAATTAAAAATTGTTGAACCTCTTAAAAATTTATTTAAAGATGAAGTAAGGTCACTAGGAAAAAAACTAAGAATTAATTCGAACTTATTAAATAGACATCCTTTTCCAGGTCCTGGACTAGCTATTCGAATTCCAGGTGAGATAGATAAAAAAAAAATTGATATTCTTCAAAGAGTAGATTACCATTTTATAACGTACTTAATTGAAAAGAATATATATCACAAAATATGGCAAGCTTTTGCGATTTTACTTCCAGTTAAATCTGTTGGTGTAATGGGTGATGAGAGAACATATAATTATTCTATTGCTATTAGAGCTGTAACTTCAGTAGATGGAATGACAGCTGATTTTTATATGTTTAATAAAAAGGATTTAACTGAAATTTCTACAAAAATAATAAGTAATGTTAAAGAGGTGAATAGAGTTCTATACGATTTTACTTCAAAGCCTCCTGGAACTATTGAGTGGGAATGACTAATTAATTATTTACAACAAATAACTGCGATCTTCTAATTGATAATAGTAATTTATCTATATCTTCGTACTTACTATTTTTCTTATTATTAATAAAAAGGTGAAAAAGAGTTTTCTTTTTCTTCTTTTCTTTATATTTTTTTAAAATACAATCAGGTGATGCGTGAGTATGTTTATAAAAGGAAAAAATTGCTTCATTTGATTTAAAATTTAAAGCATAATCTTTCCAGTTACCATTTGATACCCCAAAAGAATAGCAATTTAGAATTTTACTCAATTCTGATTTTGAAAAATATAGTTTATGATTGTTTGACATGGAAGTAGATGATACTGAATCCATAAAATTTAATATATCAAAAAAAACATGCCTGTAAATGCTCTAAATAATAAATTTGGTTGGATAGCTCCTGATTTTAATCTGTTAGATGTTAGTGGTAAAAAAATATCATTAAATCAAGCAAAAGGTTCAAATGGTACTGTAATTGCATTTATTTGTAATCATTGCCCCTATGTTGTTGTTATTGCTGAAAGACTTAGCATGGAGGCAAGAGAATTAAGTAAATTGTCTATTAATACTATAGCCATAATGTCTAATGATGTTTTACAATATCCAGATGATTCATATGAAAATATGAAATTATTTGCAAAAAAATACGATTTTATATTCCCGTATCTTTTTGATGAAACACAAGAAATAGCAAAAGAATATGGTGCTGTTTGCACTCCTGATATTTTTGGATTTAATAATAAAAATTTATTATGTTATAGAGGCAGAATAGATTCTGGGGTAATGAAATCTAAAAATCAAAAAATTGATAGAGAACTATACAACGCTATGGTAAAAATAAAAAAAGAAGGTGTGGGGCCAGAAAAACAATTAAATAGTTTTGGTTGCTCTATAAAGTGGAAATAAAATGAATGATAACTCAATAAGTAAAAAAAATATTTTAGTGCATGTGACTGAAATAGTTAAAAGCAATTTAAGAAATATAATAATTTTTCTTTTTTTGTGTTTTGTATTATTTTTGTCTTTTCAAATCTATTCATTTTATAATTCTAATAAAATTCAAAAAAATAGTATAACTTTCTTTTCTATACAAAACATTGAAGACGAAAATTTAATAACCAAAACAATTACTAACCTCAGTAAAGATAATAATTTCTATGGTATTTTATCTAAATTAGAATTAATTAAAATTAATCTTGAGCAAAAAAATTATAAAGAATCAATATCTTTATATCTAGAACTTTTAAACAGCAATAATTTAGATACAGTATATAGATCTGCAATTGCCGCTAGAGCTACATACCAATTCATTGATATAAATTTAGATAATCTATTATTAGACTACTCTAGTGAAATTATTGACTTTTTATCTTATATTGATGAAAAATTAGATGCCTATAAAGGTATAAGGTTTGAACTGATTTATTTAACAAAAATTTTAGAAGTTGAAAAAAATAGTATTGAATATAAAAATTTTAATGAGGTTATTGATATTTATAATAATATAATGAATTCTGATTTTTCTTCATCTGCTGTAAAGGAAAGAGTTAATAAAATTCATGAGTTTTATTCTAATAAATAGAAGTTTATTTTTATTTTTACTTTTTTTGTTATTTAGTTCTTGTAGCACAAAAACAGTTTATGAAAAAATTAAAATAAAAAAATACGAAGCACCTATTGTTGAAGTCTATGAGGATGAGAAAATAAATATTATTTCTGAAAGTGATAATGAATTAGATTTTGAAAAAAAATTACAATTAAAAAAATTCAAAAATGATAATAAATATTTTAACAATGTTATAATTGATAAAAAGAAAATTTATGCATATAATAAAAATAAATTATATTATTTTAATTACAATAATGGTGATTTGATTTCTTATAAGGATTTAAAATTAACTAATAAAAATGATGTTTTAGTTTCTTTTAAAATTTATGACAATTCTTTTCTTTTAGCTTTTAAATCAGGACTAGTAATCAGATTAAAAATTAACGGTGAATTAATATGGAAGTATGAATATGATAAAACACTTAATACAGAACTTTTTGTATTTAAAGAGCAAATTATTTTACTATATACAGATGAGATTAAAAGTCTAATGGCTCATAATGGAACTGAAATTTGGTCTGAAACTTACCCAGATATTCCTATTTATCAATCTAATGGAGGTCAAGTATCAAATTTTTTAAACTTAATTTATTTTGTTTTGCCAAATAGTAGTATTGGAGCAATAGATCTTAATTTTGGCACAGTTCATAACTCAAAGTTTGATGAATTATCATTAGTTAGTTCTATAAATAATACAAAAGACAAGATTCATGTTTATGATAATTATTTAGTTTATATTGATGAAGGAAAGTATTTATACACATTAGATATTTTCAAAAATGAATTTATACTTTTTAAAAAAAATATTAACTTAGCATCTTCTTATTTATTATTTAATAATTCAATTATTTTAAAAGAAGGTAATTATCTTCAAGCAATAAATCCTATTAGTGGTAAAACATATTGGTTAATAAGTGATAAAAAAATATCAAAAAAATCAGAAATAATTGCTATTAGAGAATTTAAAAAAAATATTCAATTAATTCTAAGTAACGGTGATATTCTAACTATTGATAACAAGAAATTGGTTAATATTAAAAATTTAGATATAGGAGAGGTTAAAGATATATCTTTTGAAAATGAAAATATAATTGTCTATACTAATAGTAATAAAACTATAATTTTTTAAAATGAATTTTCTATTGATAGGTAAGCCCAATGCTGGGAAGTCATCACTTTATAATATTTTAACCTCAGGAAAAAAAAATATTATTCATAAAAAGGAGGGCACAACAAGAGATTGGCATAAAAGCTGTGTAATTAATTTTCCAAATATTTTTCTTTATGACACCCCTGGAGTTATTATACAAGATGATAAAATTAACCAAGTTTATTTTTCTGATTTATTTAACTCAATAGATAAATTTATTTATGTTATAGATTTTAAAGAAAAAAATTTTGATAGTGAAATTCAATCAATTAATAAATTAAGAACTATAAATAAAGAAATTTTATTAGTAATTAATAAAGATGATAATAATGAAAAAAATCTTAATACAAATTCATTTGGAATCAAAAATATATTTTATATATCCTGTGCACATAAACTTGGCATTGAATCAATTTATGAATATTTGCAACAATATGATAATAAAATTCAAACAAAAGTGGAGTCTTTTTTTTCAATTGCAATATTTGGTAAACCAAATTCAGGAAAAAGTACATTAGCTAATTCACTAATAGGATATGATCGTATTACAACAAGTCCTATAGCAGGTACTACTTCTGATTTAGTTGAAGATACATTTACATATAAAAAAGAAAAATTTAAGATACTTGACACTGCAGGAATTTTTAAAAAAAATAAAATTGATATTAATTCTATTAATTTCGAAGCTATAAGAAAATCCCTTGAAATAATAAATAAAATTGATTTATGCATAATGCTAATTGATTCAAATAATGGATTTGACTCACAAATAAAAAAAATATTAAATATGTTAATAAATCAATCTAGGTCAGTTATTATAATATTTAATAAAATTGATACTATAAATGAAAAAAATTTATTTATTAAACAAACTAAATTAGAAGTAAAAGAAACATATTCTCAAACAAAAAACTTATCAATTATTTTTATTTCCGCTAAAAACAAGTATGATGTAGATAAATTGAAGTCTACATTATTCTCTAAGTCTAAAAGAATAATAAAAAAAATATCAACCAGTAAGTTAAATGCATGTTTAAAAAAATCTTCCGAACAAAATCCCCATCCTTTAATTAAAGGAAAGTCTGTAAAATTTAAATATGCAGTTCAAATTTCATCATACCCACTCACAATTAAAATATTTTCAAATTTTTCAAAGGAAATTAAAAAAAATTATAAAACTTATCTTGTAAATAATTTGATTAAAACTTTTAAAATTGAAGATACAAAAGTGAACTTAATATTTACTTCTGCTAAAAATCCATTTAATCAATAGTCTCTTCTTCAATACCAACTATTGTATTTAATAAATTATTATTTAGATTTTCTAATTCTGCTAATAAATAAGAATTTTCTAGTATCCATTTATTAATAAAATTAAAAAATTCAAAATTATTAGTAAAATAAATTAATGTACTAAAAAATATATAGTTAAGAAAAAAACCAAATAAAAAACCAAATAATTTATCTATGAATATTCCTAGTATTTGTTTGTCAATGTCAGAAGAGATAATTTTTCTGATTCTTTTTAAAATAAATAATGAAATAAGAAAAATTAGAGGAATAGATACTAATGTTGATAATAAATTTGTAATTTGTTCATAATTTCCTAGAGTTTCTATTTTTAGTAATTGAGAGTTAATGAAATCAGATAAATCATTATAAAAATAAATTGTAACTATTATTGATCCTAGCCAAGTTAATAACCCTAAGATTGATCTAGTTATACCTCGCCAAAAGCAAAAGATAATTATTATGCTACCTATAGCTAGTAATATATAATCCAGAGGAATTATTAAATTTTCTATCATTTTTTATATAAAATTAACAAAGATGGTAATAATAACAATACTCCAATCATAGCAAAAATCATTGCTAAAGATGTAAATAATCCAAAAATAACAGTAGGAATAAAGCTTGAAAAACTTAATATTGAAAATCCAAGAGCTATGGTTATTGAAGTTGTTAATACTGCTAAACCCGCACTCATGTTTGTTAAATTAACTGCTTGTATCACATTGTTATTTTTTTTAAATTCTATGAAACGATACAAATAATGAATTGTGTTGTCTACAGCAATACCAATAGTTATTGCCGCTATTGTTATGGTCATAATATCTAAAGGAATGGATAAAAATCCAATTATACCTAAAATAAAAGATGAAGCGAAAATATTAGGTATTATGGCTAGTATGCTTAACTTAATTGATTTAAACAATATTATAAACATTAAAAAAATTAATATTATCACAAAACCTAATGATTTTATCTGAGAGTCAAATAAAGCGTCTAACATGTTATTGTAAAGAACAAGCAAACCATTTACTTTAAAATCTTCTACTGATGAGTTTTTATTTTTTTCAATAAAAGTCTGAATTTCTAAAATAATATTATTTCTATTTATATCCTCAGAGTCTTTTATTCTAGCAGTAATTTTGGCCATATTTTTATCTATAATTAGGTAAGGATATATTAGTTCTTCTTTATAGTTTTCAGGAATTTCTTTATATAAAACTGATAATTCAAATATATTCAAGGGTTTTTTATTAATTAAATTTGCTAATTTAATAAGAGATTCTATTGATTGTACTTTTCCTACCTCATCTCTACTTTCTAAATAATTGTGAATTGTTGAAATCATTTCAATTTTTTCATCTGTAAACCAATTATCAGATTTAGTACTTGAAAATATATCTTCATCCAAAAAATCATCTTCAAATTCTTCATCATCAATATTAACTTCATCATCAATTGATATAATAAATTCATCATTTTTTTTAAAAGTTATAATAATATCCAAGGGTGTAGTACCACCTAATTCATCATCAATTAACTTCATACCTTTATAAATTTCAGTATTTTTTTTAAAATAATTTACAAAACTATTTTCTACCCCTAGATTGGATGCTCCATATATTGAGACAACGAATAAAAACAAACTTGTAAAAAGAATTTTATATGGATTATTTTCTACCAAAGATATGAAATTAACTTTTAAGAAATTATTTTTAAATTTATAACTTTGCTTAATTGGAAATAAAAGAATCAGTAGGGGAAGAATGGTGAAAGAGCAAATAATTGATACAATTAAAGAAATTATCATTATGAATCCAAAGTCTATAACTGGTTTTATATCAGTAATAATTAGAGATCCAAAAGCAACCATTGTTGTTAGCACTGTGTAAAGACAGGGCCAAAACATATTCTTAATTGTAATATATAAATTATTTTCATTGTAATTTAGTAATTTATAATAATTAATTATATGTATGTTCATTGAAACAGATAAAATAAAAATTAATGCAGTAAAATTTGATGAAATTGCTGTTACTTCAATTTGTGTAAGCCCAAGAATTCCAAATATTGTAATAATTGAATAAGAGGATGTTAATAGACATATGATTACCCATTTTATTTGCCTAAAAATAAAAAACAAAACTGCAATAATTATTAAAACTACAGAAATGCTAAATATAATTATGTCTTTTTTTACAAAATTTACTACATCATTTGCAATCATTTCAACACCTCCTAAATAATAAGAGTGTTTTTTGTCTGATTCACTAATAATTTTTCTAATATTATTAATTAGTTTATTTCTTTTCTCATCATTTTTATTTTTAATTTTGAGATATTCTTTTTTGGAAATAATTGAATTTTTAAAATTATTTTGCGCTGTTATTAGATCTAAATTCTTTTTTAAGTAAATAACTATGGAGAAAACATCAAAATTTTTATTTAAAATTTGATCTTTGTATACTGGATTTTTGGCAAACTCATTTATGACATCATATATGTTTAAATTTGTGTTTCTTAAGTTTTCAATATTATCAGTGTTCAGATTAGTAAGTGATGTATTATTGAGAAAAAGAATAGGAGCATCGATAAAACTAAAAACGTGAGAAACAGAGTCTAAAGTTAATAGCTTGGAAGATATTAATTCAAAATTTTTAACAAAATTATTATCAATTTTACCATTTCTTTTTACAGCTAATACTAAAAAATTATTTGACTTAAATATATTGTTATAAAAGTTATAATACTCAAATTGTTTATCATTTTGTGCAACTAATGTGTCAGATGATGCATCAATTCTAAAATCTTGAATAAAAAAAAATGAAATCACCAATAATAAGATAGCTAGAAAAGAAAAAAATATTAATTTTAACTTAGACAAATTTTCTCTCTACTCTATTAGACAAAGAAGTTAAAATTTCATGGCTTATTGTTTTACAATTTTTTGCCAAGTGATCAATTCCATATTTTTCATTAATAATTTCTACATACTCTGCATTTTGAAAATTATTTTTTCCATTTGTTATATCAACAATGATACTATCCATAGATACTCTTCCGATTATGTTATATTTTTTATTATTAGAGAATACCACACCATTGTTACTTAATATTCTATTAAGTCCATCCCCATAACCTACACCTATTATTGCCACCCACATTTCCTTCCGTGTTTTATATGTTTGGTTATATCCCACAAATTGATTTTTTTTTAATTTTTTTGTTTGTAAAATTTTTGCCTTGAGTCTAACCACTGGTTTTATTTTTTTTTTCAAAATTCGATTATTGAAATGTCCTCCATATATGCTTATTCCTGGCCTAATCATATCAAATAGATAGTTTTTTGATAAAACGCTTCCAAACGAATTTGCTAAAGAAAATTTTTGCTTATTATTTTGATTGTAATTTACTATTTCTATAAATTTTTTAAGTTGATTATTATTGTAAGGATTATTTATTTGATCAGCACTGGCTAAGTGACTTATAACTAATTTAAGATTTTTATTTTTAAACTTAATTTTTTCATAATCTTCATAATTGATTCCAAGTCTATTAATCCCAGTATTTATTTGTATGCCATAGTTTAATTTTAAATTTTCAAAAATCTTATAGTCATCTAAATTAGATAAAATAGGTATTAAATTATATTTTTTAAAAACTTTATAACTATTAAATTCCGTGCCGTTCAGTATATATATAGTGCCTTCAGAGAATCTTTTTCTCAATATAATTCCCTCTTGTGTAGTAGCAACAAAAAAATGTTTACAACCATTACTAAGAAGTAACTTATAAATACTCTTGGCACCTAAACCATAACCATTTGATTTTACCGTTGCTGCACAAATATTATTTTTGTTTAATTTATTAAAAAAATTATAGTTGTGTATTATATTTTTTTGAGAAATTTCTAAAATTACGTTTTTTTGAATCACTCAAATATATTATCATAATCTTTATTATTAAGGTCGCTGAATCTAGTGTAATTTGACTCAAAATGTGTTTTTATTGTTCCAATAGGCCCATGTCTTTGTTTAGCTATTATAATTTCAGCAGTACTATGTGCTTTTTCACAAAGTTCTTGCCATCTACTTGTACGTTCATGATGTTTTTCATCAGACTCTTCTGGCTTTTTTAATGGTTCCATTCTTTCCAGATAATAACTTTCCCTAAAGATAAACATTACTACATCTGAATCTTGTTCAATAGTTCCACTCTCTCTTAAATCAGAAAGCTGAGGTCTCTTATCCTCCCTTTGCTCTACTTGTCTTGAAAGTTGTGAAAGAGCAATTATTGGAATATTTAGTTCTTTTGCAATTGCCTTTAAGCCCCTTGTTATTTCAGAAATTTCCTGAACTCTTCCTTCATTTTTATTTTTGTTGTTTGATGACATAAGCTGAAGATAATCAATTATAATTAAATCTATTCCATGTAACCTCTGCAATCTTCTTGCTCTTGCTCTTAATGTTGCAATAGTTAACATAGGATTATCATCAATAAAAAGATTTAAATCTTCTAAGTCTGAAGTGGATTTTGCTATTTTTTTAAAATCATCCTTTGATAATTCAGCTTTTCTCATTTTATCACCTGATATTTTTGTTTGCTCAGCTAAAATTCTTGTTGCTAATTGTTCTGATGACATCTCTAAAGAAAAAAAAGCCACTTTACCTCCATCAATTAATTTTTTGTTTCCTAATTCATCAACTTTTTCATTAAAATTTTTAGCCACATTAAATGCAATATTAGTTCCTAATGCTGTTTTGCCCATTGAGGGTCTGCCTGCAATTATAATTAAATCAGATTTATGTAATCCACCTAATTTATTATCTAAATCCCTTAATCCAGATGCAACGCCAGCTATTTTTCCTTCTCTTTTGAAAGCTTCATTGATAATGTTTACAGCATCTTTTAATGAATCACCAAATTTAGAGTATTTTCTCTCAGCGCTACCTGAATTAGACAGATTGTATAAATCATTTTCTGCATTTTCAATAAGAGACTCACCAGTATTTTCAGTATTATTTTCAAAAGTTTCATGAATTATATTTTGACCTATTCCAATCAAAGATCTTTTAATATGTAGTTCATAAATTATTTTTGCATATTGAAATGTATTTTGAGTTGACGGTGAAGAGTCCTTATATTGATTTAAATATTTAGTGATTTCTTTACCAAATTCATTTTCTGATAAGTAATTTTTAAGTGTAATAGGGGATACTAGTATATTTTTATTTAATAAATCTTTAATCTGTCTAAAGATTATTTGATGACTTTGATCTACAAAGTGTGTTTCATCTAAAAAATCTGAAATTTTTTCAAAATTTCTATTATCCCAAAGCAAACATCCAATTAGAGCTATTTCTGCATCAATATTTGATAATATTTCAATTTTTTTATCTTCATTTTGTGATAAATTTAAAATTTTATTTTGCTCCATAAATATCTGATAAAATCTTTTTCATGATATAACAACAAAACAAAGTGAAAATATGAATTAATTAGTTAATATCTTATTAATTACGTGAATAAGAAAGAAATAAATTTTATTTTTTTAGTTAGTTTTTATTTACTCTTATTTTTAAGGTATGTGAAATGTCAATGTAAGGAATTATAGTAATTTCGTGTTCACCTAATGATCTGATAGCATTTTTTATTATAATATCATCAGAATGTACATTTATTTCATTATCTTTTAAATAACTGATTATTTCTTTCTTTGAGATTGATCCATATAATTGATCTTTTTCATCAGCTTCTTTACTAAATTCAATTTTTAAGGTTTTAATTTTATCAATTACACTATTTGCTTCTTCAAGCTTTTTATTTTCTTTCTTTTGAATTTCTTCTTTAATATTTTCATAGTATTCCAGGTTTTTTTTAGATTCTCTTAAAGCCATATTATTTGGTAATAAAAAGTTTCTAGCATAACCATCTTTGACTTCAACTAAGTCTCCAATTTTACCAAGTTTTTTAATATTTGTTGTTAAAATTACTTTCATATTAAATATATTTATTTGTGTAAGACATTATTGCTATAAATCTTGCCCTTTTGATAGCTTTTGATAGTTCTAATTGTTTTTTTCTAGATACATTAGTTATTCTACTGGGTGCTATCTTGCCTTTTTCACTTATATATCTGGACAATAATTTTATATCTTTATAGTCTATAAAAGGTGAATTTTTCTGGCTAAAAGGACAGAATTTCTTCCTGTCTTCAAATGGAGAGTTTTTGTTATCATCTCTACTTTTGTATTTGTGTTTTTTATTTTTTTTCATTGAATAATTTGGTTGGAAGTTCTTGATGCTGATTAACTTTAACAAAAAGATGTCTTATAAAACTTTCATCTTGATTTAGTGTTTTTTTTATAAGTTCTATTTTATTACCCTCTATTTCAATTTGATAAAAATTATAAAAGGCTTTACTTGAATTATTAATCTTATAGCTTAAATCTCTTAGCCCCCAATCTTCAGTATTTAATATTTTTCCTGCATGATCTGAGATAATCTTTGTGAAACTTTCTAAACAATCATTTCTTGATTTAGAACTAATTTCTGGACTAAGCAATAAAACTGCTTCAAAATTTTTCATAAACTCCTTGGTTATTTCTCAAAAATAAATTTCAAGAGAAGTATTTGTTGCATATATTTATAATTTTCAATAAATCAAGTAAATATGACTGCAATTGTATTCCCTGGTCAAGGTAGCCAATATTTAAATATGTCTATGGACTTTAATGAAACATTTGAAGTTGCAAGAAGTACTTTTCAAGAGATCGAGGACTCATCTAAAATTAAAATACGTAAAATTATAACTGAAAATCAATCAGATAGCCTTAATCAAACAAATTTTACCCAAATTTCTATATTTGCTGCTTCAATGGCTATTTATAAAACACTTTTAAAAGAAGTTGGAATAAATGTAATTGATCCAAAAGTTGTATTAGGCCATTCCTTAGGTGAATATAGTGCTCTTGTTGCTAATAACACATTAACTATTGCTGATGCGTCTTTTTTAATCAAAGTAAGAAGTGAATTAATGCATTCTGCCATTGAGCCAAACACATCTGGTATGGCTGCAATTATAGGTAAAAATGCATCTTCTATTGAGGAAATTATAAAAAAAAATAATTTAAAAGTTGTTATTGCCAATGATAATTCTCCAATTCAAGTTGTAATCTCTGGTCTTATTGAAAATATCAATTCATCTGAGAAAATTTTTTCCTCTAATGGTATTAAACGATTTTTAAAATTAAATGTATCAGCAGCTTTCCATAGTGAATTTATGAATAACGCTCAAAATAGATTAATTGATGAAATAGATAAAATAACTTTTAATAAGACTAGCATTCCAATTATTTCAAATTATAATGCTCTTATTAATTCAGATCTAAAAACAATAAAATACTCTTTGAAAAACCAAATGGCAAATAAAGTTAAATGGACTGAAAGTATTAGAAAGCTTGAAGAAACAGATATTATTTCAATAATTGAAATAGGCCCAAGTAAAGTATTATCCGGTTTAATTTCAAGAATTAGTAAACAATTTACTATCAAATCAATTGATAAAATAATAGATTTAGAAAAGTTTTAATGTAATGAAAAAAGTTCTCATAACAGGAGCGTCAGGTGGAATAGGCTCAGCTATTGTTGATAAATTTATGCAAAATAATTATAAGTTGATTTTAACTTCATCATCAATTTCAACTCTTGAAAAGTTAAAAGAAAAATACGGTGATGATCATTTTTATTATATTTTAAATTTTAATGACCAAGCTAATTTTGAATCTTCTTTAAAAATAATTTCAGATGAACATTCTGATTTAGATGTAATTGTTAATAATGCTGGGATTACTGATGATTCACTAATTCTGAGAATGAAATCAGAACAATGGAACAAAGTTATTGAAGCTAATCTCTCATCAAATTTTTTAATTGTTAAAATCTTGTTGCCCAATATGATAAAAGCCAAAGCTGGCAGTATAATTGGCATTTCATCAGTTGTTGCAACATCTGGAAATCCAGGACAGTCTAATTATGTTGCAGCTAAATCAGGAATGATTGGTTTTTATAAATCAGTAGCCCTTGAAGTTGCTTCCAGAAATATTAATGTTAATCTAATTTCACCTGGTTTTATTATTTCACCTATGACTGAAAAATTAAATGAAAAACAAAAAAATATTATTTTAGATAAAATTCCTATGAAAAGATTTGGTAAATCGAATGAAGTAGCTGATTTAGTTTATTTTTTATCCAAAGATGAATCAGGATATATAACAGGCCAAAACATTCATATAAACGGTGGAATGTTAATGGTATAATGTATTGACATTATCTAAGTTAATATTCTATTAACAATTTAACTAAGGAGAATAAAATGAGTGAAATAGAATCACAAGTAAAACAGATTGTTGTAGATCATTTAGGCATTGATGAAGCTAAAGTTACTCCAGAGTCAAAATTTATTGATGATTTAGGTGCTGATAGTCTAGATACAGTTGAGCTAGTCATGGCTTTTGAAGAAAAATTTGGTATTGAAATTCCTGATGATGCTGCTGAAACAATACAAACTGTTCAAAATGCAATAGATTATATTCAAAGTAAAAAGTAACTAAACATTAGTCTATGAAAAAAGTTGTTGTAACTGGAATAGGCTTACTTACATCAATTGGTAAAAATAAAGAAGATACTTGGATCAATTTAATTAATTGTGAATCTGGTATTAAAAAAATTGATCATTTTGATGTAGATCAATTAACATGTAAAATTGGAGGATACATATCACATAATCCAGACCATAAATTCTATTATGATAGGCTAATTCATTTAGACCCCAAAGATATTAAAAGAAATGATAGATTTATACAATATGGTATTGCTGCTGCACAAATGGCCATTGATGATTCTGGGATTAGCGATTTAAATGATGAAGAAAAATTAAAAATTGGAGTAAGTGTTGGATCTGGTATTGGGGGATTAGAAACTATTTATAATGGATCCATAACAATTAATGATAGAGGACCAAGAAAATTATCACCTTTCTTTATTCCATCATCCCTTATTAATTTATTATCTGGACAAATTTCAATTAAAAATGGTTTTAAAGGTCCTAATCACTCAGTTGTTACGGCCTGCGCAACTGGAGCACATTCAATTGGGGATGCAGGTGAGATAATTAAAAGAGGTGCAGCTAATATAATGATTGCAGGTGGTTCTGAAGCTGCGATTTGTAAACTTGGAGTCGCAGGTTTTTGTGCTGCTAGAAGTTTGAGCACATCGTATAATGAAACTCCAGAAGAGGCATCAAGGCCGTGGGATAAAAATAGAGACGGTTTTGTTATGGGTGAGGGCGCAGGAATAGTGGTATTAGAAGAATTAGAACATGCTAAAAGAAGAGGTGCAAAAATATATAGCGAACTAGCTGGTTATGGTATGTCTGGAGATGCTTATCATATAACTGCACCAGCAGAAGATGGAGATGGTGGATATCGTGCAATGTTTGAAGCTTTAAAAATGTCTAAAACTAATCCTGAGGAAATAAATTATGTAAATGCACATGGTACCAGTACAGTTTTAGGTGATCAAATAGAATTAAATGCTTTAATGAGACTTTTTTCTAATAATAAAAATCTTTTTGTAAGCTCTACAAAATCTTCAATAGGTCATTTACTTGGAGCCGCAGGAAGTGTTGAAGCTATATTTTCAATACTATCCATTAATAATAAAACTATTCCGGCAACATTAAATTTAATTGATCCAATTGATTCTAAAAATATTAAATTAATTGCCAATCAACCTGTTACTGAAAATGTAAATATTGCACTAAGTAATTCTTTTGGATTTGGAGGAACAAATACTGCGCTTTTATTTAAAAGTATTTAGTTTTATTTTTTTAGTATTAATCTACTTTGTATATATATTATTTATAAAAGATATTTCTCTAAAAAATAATGATATTATTATTAAAAAAAATCAAAATTATGTCGATATAATTGATAAAAATTTTAACGAAAATCAATTTAATAAATTATTATATAAATTTATAATTAAATTTTTATTACTTAGTGATATGAAGATTCATTATGGAAAATTTAATATTAATGATGGTTCTAATTATTTTCTTATATTAAAATCTATTTCATCACCAAGTAAGTACATTAATAAAATAACAATAATAGAAGGATCATCAAAAAAAGAATTGAAAGAAAGATTGGAGGTTTTTTTTAAAAATTATAAAATTCCTGAATATAGTAAAGTTATTGCGGACACATATTATATAAATTATGGATCCTCATTTGAAGAATTAGATAAACAATTTAAGAAAAATTATATAAAAGTAATAAATAATTATAAAGATCACAAATTGTTAGAATTTTTTTCTATTGAAGAAATTTTTGTGATTGGTTCATTATTAGAAAAAGAAGGTAAGGGTTATCTAGATAAAAAAAAAATATTTTCAGTTATTATAAATAGAATTAAAAAAGAAATGAAATTACAAATAGACGCAACAGTAATTTTTGCATTGACTAAAGGTAATAAAGAATTGCTAAGAAAATTGACATTAAAAGATTTGAAAATAAAGGATGAATTTAATACATATTATATTTACGGTTTACCTCCATCACCAATTTCATATGTTGGATTAGAAACAATTGAATTAATTTTTGAAAATTATAAAACCAACTATTTATTTTACTTTTATAATGCTTTAGAAAATAATCATGTATTTTCTGAAAATTATGAAGAACATCTTTTTAAATTAAATGAATATAGAGCAAAAAAATAAAGTTATAATAATATCATCACCTTCAGGTGCAGGCAAAACAACCTTATGTAAATTATTATTAAAGAAAATGAAAAATATTTCATTATCAATATCTTATACTTCGAGAAATCAAAGATTGAATGAGGTAAATGGAAAGGATTATAATTTTGTTAATAAAGATACGTTTTTAAATCTTAAGAAAAAAAATTACTTTATAGAAACTGCAATTAATTTTGGTAATTATTATGGTTCACCTTATAAGAATATTATTAATTCTCAAAAAACAAATATTCTATTTGATATTGACTGGAAGGGAGCGAGAAAAATTAGAAAAAGATTAAAAAAAAATAGTATAATAGATTTTTTTATTCTACCTCCTTCAGTAAAAGAATTAAAAAAAAGACTAAAAAAAAGAGGAAGAGATAATAATAAAGATATTAAATTAAGGCTTTCATATGCGCTAAATGAAATAAGTCACTACAATGAATATTCATATGTTTTAATTAATCAAAATGTACATGAAACTGTTAATGAAATTATTCATATGATTAATAATGAATATATCATTGAAAAAAACAAAAAATTAACTTCTAGAAAAATTAAATCCTTGATAGATCTCTAGTATTTGATCATATATTAAATCTTCATATCTTAATTTATTATATTTATTTATCAATTTTGCATTTATAATTTTATTTGAACTTAATTTTTTTCTCTTATGTATAAAGAAATTATTAATAAAATAATCTAATTTATTTTTATTAATAATAATGTCTTTAAATTTAAAACTTACTACCTCAGAATATACTTTTGGTTTTGGAAAAAAAACTTTTGGTGATACATCAAAATGTCGATTATAAATACACAGGTGTTCAATTAGAAATTTATATTTATTCATTTTTTTTAAATTGTAATCAAATTTTATTGCCATTTCTTTTTGTATCATGCAAATTATTTCAGTAATGTTGTTATTAAAAATTATATTCTTAGTTAAAAATTTAGAGCTAATATTATAGGGTAAATTTGAAATTATTTTAGGTTTTTTAAATTTATCAAAATGAAATTTTAATGCATCATTATTAAATATATAAACAAGTTTATTATTTTTAAATTTATGAGATAAAAATTCATATAATTTTTTATCTTTTTCAATTAATATTAATTTTTTAGGTTTTAAATCTAAAATAATTTCAGTTAATACTCCTGTTCCTGGACCTATTTCTATAATATTTTCATTATAAATTTTTGTTAATTTAACAATTTTGTTTGCAATATTTTTATCTAATAAAAAATTTTGCCCTAATGATTTTTTTGCAATTAACAATTTATTTTCTATTTTTATAAATCTCTTTTATTAATTTAATTGAATTTATTATACCCATTGAATTTTTTTTATTACTTTTAATCATATCTCTTGCTGTACCATGACTTGGTGACACTCTAATAATATCTAAATTTGATGTGTAGTTAACTCCACTAAAATTAGATAAAATCTTAAATGGTATTAATGCTTGATCGTGATAAGTGAAAATAAATGCATTATATCTATTCAAATTATTATTATTTATAATTGAATCACCAGAAACTGGTCCATGTATATTAATCCTATTTTTTTTTAACTCATCAATAATAGGGGTAATTAAATTAGTATCATCTTTAGATATTAGGCCATTTTCACCAGAATGTGGATTAATTCCAGCCATTATTATGTTTGGATTTTTAATTTTAAAATCCTCAATTAACGTTTTGTTTATATTTAATATTTTGTTAATTATTTTATTTTTTTGCTTAAAATATTTATAGACATTTTTTAATTCAATATGAGTTGTCAAAGGTATATAAAATTTCTTTTTATATACAAACATCATACTTGTATTTTGTTTTCTTTCTTTATTTGAAAAAAATGTTGTTTGATCAATAAAGTTTTTTTTGACAAATTTACTAATATCAATTTTATTGATAGGTAATGTCAAAATACCAATAAAATAATTCTTATTAGTAAAGTAGTAAGCTTTATTTAGAGAATTAAAACAATTTTCGTAAATGTTTGAGGCATCAATGTCGAATATATTTATTTTATTTTTATTATATTTCTCATAAATGTTATTGTTTATTTTATTAATAATATTTTTGTTAATACTTTTATTTAAATATTTATTAATGATTTTAATATTTGAAAAAATTACAAAATTTTTAATATTTCCTTTTTTCCATTCTTTAATTATAAGATTTATACCTATACCTTTTATATCACCAATAGTAACTGCAACTAAATTATTCATCAATCATTTCAAAATTAAATTCATATTTGTATTTATTAAGGAATTTTAGTTGTATTTGTTTTGCTAAGCTGTTTACTTTTTTGTTTAAATTTATATTATTTAAAATATTTTCATCATATTTCAGGTCACATAAAAAAATATAATTAAATGTATTATTATTATAAAAATAAATATAATCATTTATTGATTTAAGATTATTTTTAATCTTATCATTAAGTTTTATATATTCATATTCTTTAAAAGTTGTAATTTTTTTATTTGCCTTTAAGTATTCACAATTTAACTTATCCTGATCCATTTCATTTTCAGTTTTTATACTTATTATATTTGCAAAAATACCTTCGTAACTCTCTAATTGTTTTTCAATTAAATAAATTATATAAAATTTCTTATCTTTAACTTCAAATATTTTTACATTATTATTTAATTTATCTAAAATTAATTTAGAAACTTTTGTGCTATCAATTATTTCTTTTTCATTAAAGAAAAAGCTAATGTTATTATTAGTTAATGTTTCTTTTAAATTTATGAAATCACTTTTATTATTTATTTCCCCTATGTTTATAATCTCAGAATCAATTTTTTTAAATGATATAGACTGTATATTATAACTATATAGTAAGTCTTTAATTTTTGTTTCTTTAATTAAAATATCTTTATTTTCATTTAAAAGATTTTCAATTATTTTTTTTCTTATTAAATCTATATTAATATTTCTTTTAATATTTAAAATTTCTTCTTTTTTAAAATCAAAGCCAATTAATTTATTTTTAATATTTTCATTAAATAATGTTTCAACTTCTTTATTTAAATCACCAATATCTATATTGTATTTATTTTTATAACTATAAAATATTAAAGCTGATATATAATCTTCTAAAATTTCATTTATTTTATCATTATCTAACTCATTTGTATTAATATTATTTATTAAATTGATATATTTGAGTCTGCTTTCAAAATCTATATTTGTATAAACTTCATCATTTATTTTGAAGATAATTTTATTATTAAAGCTATTAGCTAGAGCATTTGAGTTTATAATAAATACTATTAAAAAAATAAATTTAATTAAATAATTCATTGTCTATCCCCTCACTATCCCACTGTATATCCTGTTTATCATTTTCAGATACTGCTAAATTTGTTGACCTATAAGAGCCAACATTTTTGAATGAAAACATAATCGTTAAAATATCTTGAGGTTTTAGATCATCTTCTTCGTATGATTTTCTTTTAAAATCAATATTTATTCCAAAACATTCATCAAAATAACTATATTTTATACCACTTTCTTTATTCATCTCTTTATCAAGATCATAGAGGCCTGAATATGAAATTTTTGAATATTTTTTTATTTTTTTAGATGAAAAATCATAATTTAATGTTTCATTATCTGTTGTTATAATTTCATCAACTTTACTTTTTTGATCAAGATAATGTAATTTAGCACTTCCAATGTTTGAGTCATATTTAACTACTAAATCTTGTCCTTTAACAAAACTTTTATGAGGATCATATCGTGAAGAATAATCTATTAATAAATTATTTTTATTAAATAATATGTTCGTTAAAAAATCACTTAATTTTTTTTCATTTCCTTGTGAATAATGAAAGTTACTATTATTTGTAAATTCATATGACTGCCAAAAAACTGCACTAGCAAAATCATTCTTAATTTCAAAACTATAATTAATTCTCTTTGAATTATCCATTTTGTCAGTTCCTGTATACCTATTTAATTTTGAGTTGTTTTCTATTGTATATGAATTTACTGACGAGTCTTCATTTGATATTTTATCTGTATTTGATATTCCTGGACTTAATACTAAAGATATCTTTGGAGTATATGTAATGTTTCTTAAAAATGATTTAAATTTAAAAGGTGTTTTAGCTGTAATTCCAAATATAGGAAAACTTCTAAAATATTGACTATTGACATTTTCATTACCTATTTTTTTATCAAAAACATCATAAAATTGATTATATAAATTTGAGCTTATATTTATATCAGTACCTTTTTTAATAAAATTACTATTAACAGATGTTATTGTAGAAATTTTTGTTTGTCTTTTTGAATGTATTGTTGTCTGCTCATCTCTAAATATATTATAAAATTGTAATGTATTATTATATTTTAATTTTTTATATTCATTTATCCCTGTATTGTAAGTTATAAATGGTAATATGGTAGGTATACTTCCATTGTTTTCATTATTTTGCAAACTTTGATAACTTGATAAAATAAAAGTCATTTTATCATCAATTTTATTTAAATTGTAACCATCAATTGTTAATGTTGTATTTAAAGAGCTTGAATAACTTAAATCATCATTAGGTTTTGTTTGTTGAATATAATTTTTTGATGTTTGTAATGCTGAAGAAAATTGAAGGTAAAATTTTTTGTTTAGCTTCTGATTATATTTATTTATTAAACTTGCTTCTTTTAACCATTTATTACTATTTTGATTTTCTATGGTTGTATCAATTGTTAAATCTGTAGAAAATTTACCTCCTGAAATAATTTGATTGTAATCAAAATTAAATCTTTGAGATGAGTCTATTCCTCCACCATAATTAACTGTTGGAGTAAAAGTTAATTCTTTGTCAATATTAATATTAAAATAATAAGGAAGAGAGGTAGATTGTGTAATTTTTGTATCAAAAAAATTCAAACTTATTGAAGGAGAAAGAAATCCACTTTTCCTTTTCTTTCTTAATGGTGAAGGAGTTACTATATATGGTGTATAAAAAACAGGTAAATTCATAACCCTCATTTTTGAATGTTTTTGATATAAAAATAAATTAAGACTATCATGCAATATTTTTTCTCCCTCAAGTTGCCATATTGGACATAAAAAATTAGCAATCTTAATTCTGCTTTTACATGGAGAATAGACACCTTTAGTTATTATATCTATATCTTTAGATCTTTTAGCACTTTTACCAACTATTCTTGAACCATCTTCGAGAAGTATTTTTGCTTCATTGATTGTACCATTTTCCAAATTTTTAGTAAAAATACCATTATCTCCATAATAATAATTATTTTTTTCATCTTTTAAACTAAACTTTAATGGCAGAATTACATTTCCATTTTTTTTTGAATAAATTATTAAGTCAGAGCTAATAATTTTGTTCTCATATATTACTTTTGCTTTTCCTTTTGCAATAATATTTTCTTCACTGTCATATGATATGTCATCAGCATATAGAAGAATTTCTGAAGCAGATTGATAATTAATATAAAAAGTACTAATTAAAAAAATTATTAAAATAATAATATTTTTTTTCATTTTTTAATCATTCTCAATTTGCAAAACTTTATAGATTCCTAAAAGTAAAGGTAAAATAAAAATCATTAAGTAAGAATAAATATAATTTATATCATAAGTTATGGTAAACTTATTAACAATTTCTCTTAAAATATAAAAAATAAAACCAAATAATACTGCATAAAATAAAACCTTAAAGAAACTTTCATTTCTTTTATATTTCGCTGAGTATCCCATAACTACAAAAGATAATAGTATCATAAACAAAGGTTTTAAAAATTCTGAAAGGTAATGCAAACCAATAGCAGAAGTGTATAAATTAAATTTTTTTAGTGTATTAGTGTGATTTATATAATTATAATACGGAATATTCCTGAAGTTTACAACAGAACTCATAATGTTTTCTTTTGAAAAATTTAATTTCAATTGTAAATTTTTTTTAAATTCATAGCTGTCATTATCAATATTAAAATAATCAACATCATTTAAAATAAAGTTTTTCTTACTTATATAGCCATTTTTAGAAAATATAAATGTGTTGTTGTCATTATTTATTGACAATATTCTAATATTTTTTGCAATCATTTCTTTAGCGTTGAATTTATCAATGTTAATATAATATATACCTTCATCAAAATTTTTATTTTTTATCCATAAATTATTATTAGATAAATTTATTGAATACATTTTATTATTTGTTTTATTTAATATTGTGTCATATTTAATTTCAGATATTGCAGTAAGAGGGTTTAAAATTATTAAAATTAGTGAACCATAAATTAATATACAAATAGCAATTGGTTTAAAAATATCAAAAATTGAAAATCCTATATTTCTCATTGAGATTAACTCATTATTAGTGATTAAATACCTAAATAAAAAAGCAGTTGATATTATAATAACAAATGGACTAGTCTCATTTATAATAGAAGGAATTTTCAGGCTACTTAATATAAAGAAATTTAAAATACTTTTATCTTCATTTTTTATATACCTAGATAATTCTATAATGTTTAAAAAAAGTACAACAAAAAGAATAACAATTTGATTAGTCAATATATATTTAAATGTAGTTTTAAATAAATAGCTCTTAATCTTAAGCATTTTTAGTCCTTATAAATATAAATAGTGTTAAAAAAATAAAAAGAATAATTACAAAGATTGAGTATATATTAAAATTTATCTCAGTGTTTTTAGCAATTTGATTTATTAAAAGTAAAATTGTTGAAAAACTTATAAAAAATAAAAGACTATTTATAGTCAATTTATATTTTCTTAAATTATTGAAATAAAAAAAATAATAATAAAAATAACAATAATGCAATCAATTATTTTATATAAAATATTAATATAATTTTTATTTTTAATATCATCAAAAATATCAAAAGTATTTTTATCAAAATTATTATATTCCGTATAATTATTGTTAACTATTTTTAAATTATAATTATCAAATTCTAATTTTTCTATCTTGCCACTCTCTAATAAAGTTATTTTAAAACCATTAATTAGGTTAAAACTTATAGTGTTATCAATTTGAGAAATATATGCTTCTTCAGAGAAAATCATATTGTCTTTTTCTTGATTAAATTTAATAAAAACTTCTTTAAATTTTTGATCCTCTCTTTTAAAATCAATATATGTATCTTTATTAATTTCAATAAAATTAGATATAATTATTTTATTAAAATTTATTTTATTTCTTATTTCATGTTCTTTAATTTTATAATCTTTATAAATATTTGGTGAAATATAAAAATTTAAAGCTATTAAGAATATTAATAATAGAATTGAAAAAAATGTTAGGGGTTTTGTTATTGTTTTTATTCCTAGACCTAATGAATATAAACTAATTAATTCTCTATCTTTATTTAATTTCATAAAAGTTATTATTAATCCAAAAATTATTACGAATGGCATTATTATTGTAATCAAATTTGGTATTAAAAAAAAAGATAGAAAAAGAATTGTAATTAAATCAACTTGTATTAAATTTGTTAATGATATTAATCTAGTAAACTGTAAAAGCCATGAAATTGATAAAAATATAAAAAAAATCAATAATGTTCCTTTTAAAATTTCTAAAAAAATATATTTATTAATTTTTTTCATAAATTCATTTAATTTTAAAAAATGCAATTATATTTTCTAATATATACTTATTGTTATATTTAAATTTTCTTATGTATCTACTTATTTAAATTGAGAACGCTCAAATAGTATATAAATAATATGAATTGTGGACAAAACCTTTGTTCTAAACTATGAAAAATGATTTTATTAATAAACGAAAGGATATATTAATGGAACAAACTTTTTCAATTATCAAACCTGATGCTACGAAAAGAAATATTACAGGTAATATTAATAAAGTTATTGAGGATAATGGTTTAAGAATAATAGCTCAAAAAAGAATAAAACTATCAATTAATCAAGCTGAAAAATTTTATGAAGTCCACAAAGAGAAACCTTTTTTTGGTGATTTGATTTCATATATGACTTCTGAACCAGTAGTAGTTCAGGTGCTTAGTGGAGATAATTGTGTTGATAAATATAGATCTATTATGGGTGCTACAAATCCTGAAAATGCACAAGATGGTACAATACGAAAATTATACGCACTTAATGTGCAGGAAAATTCAGTTCATGGTTCTGACTCACAAGAAAATGCTAAAATTGAAATAAACTTTTTCTTTAATGATGATGAAATAGTTGGTTAGTTTAATTAAATAAGTAAAAAATAAATAATAAAATTAAAACAATGAAAATTATTGTATAAATGGTTAGTTTGTTAAAAGACTTCCAAGTTTTTGCCTTATCTTTGACTAAATTGTCCTGATTATAATCCATTAACTTATTTTAAATTTAATATTATAATTTTACAAGAATTAAATGAAAATAGTTTTTTTATTTATATTTAGCACATTAATTAGCAATATAGCTTTATGTAATGAATTATTTAAAACAGAAGAGTATATTATAGAATTTCAATCTGAAAATATTAATATTGTTAAAATTGAAAAAATTAATGAAATTAAAATAAAAAGTTTTTTATTTGTTTTAAAAGATATTTTATCAGAAGAAAATTATAAAAAAATTAAAACAATTACAAATTTTGAATTTGTAGATAATTTTATTTTAAGTATGAAAATTAATAGCGAAAAAATTGTGAATCAAAATTATTATTCAAAAGTTAAAATAAATTTTAATTCTGAACTTTTAATTCAATATTTAATTAAAAATAAAATTAATTTTATTAATACTAAACCTAAATTATTTTTGTTATTAATTCATGAAGAGGATAAATTAAAAAATAATTTTCTTTCAAAAAATAATAAACTTTATAAATTTTTAAAAGAAAAAAATAACTCTCAATATTTGAAATATTTTATTCTACCCAATCTTGACTTTAATGATAGATATTTATTAGATATTGATGATGTTATAAATAAAAATTATAATAGAATTTCTGTGATAAGTGAAAAATACCAAGCAGAAAATACAATTATATTATATTTAAAAAAAATTGATAATTCTTATGATGTTGAGGTGTCATATTTATATAACAAAAATCATAAACTTATATTGAAAAAAACAATAAACAAATTATCATATATTGATTTATTAAATGAAATTTATTTTAAGGCTCTTGATAATTGGAAATTAAATAATGAAATTAATACGAGTGTTAATAATAGTGTCATATGCAATATTAATATTAATAATTTTAATGAACTTAAATTCATTAGAAGTATCTTAAAATCAACTATAGTTATTAAAGATTTTGAATTAATATTTATTATGCTAAATCAAAATACTTATAAAATTAATTATTATGGAAACATTGATAATTTAATTAAGTCTTTAGAAAAAAGAAGATTGAATTTAATTTTCAACAAAAATAATTGTAAGATAAAACTAATATGATTATCCAAGACTATTTTAATTATAAATTTTTTGAAAAAAATGATGAATATAATTTTTTTGTTAATTCAACAAATCAAAATGCATATGATTTAATAACTAATAATCTCTCAAATTATAATATTTTATTATATGGTCCTAAAAAATCTGGCAAATCCCACCTTGCCAACATATGGAAAAAAAAGAATAATGCTCTAATTTTTGATGGAAATTTAGATAGATTAATTAATAAGAAAAATAATGTTGTTATTGAAGATATATTAAATAACAAATCGGAAGAAGAAATATTTCACTTAATAAATCATTGCAATTCATTAAATTTAAAAATTTTAGCAACATCTAATATTGAACTTAATAATTATTTATTTCATTTAAATGATCTTAGTTCAAGACTAAAAACTTTTTATTATGTTGAGATTAATCAACCTGATGATCAAATGTGTAAAATGCTTATGACAAAGTTATTTTCTGAGAAACAAATAATTATAAAAAATAAAGAAATTTTTGATTATATTTTTAATAGAGTTAATAGAACTTATTTAGATTTATATAATCTCGTTGAAAAAATTGATAAATTTTCTCTTCAGAAAAAAAAACAATTAACAATACCATTAATTAGAGAAATAATATAAATACCAACAAAAATGAATATTTATAGAACTCATTTCTGCTCAGACCTTAATTTATCTAACCTAAAAGAAGAAGTAATATTAAGTGGTTGGGTTGATACTATAAGAGATCATGGTAATTTAATTTTTATCGACCTAAGAGATAACTTTGGTATCACTCAATGCGTAGTTGATGTAACACATAAAAAATTTGATGAAATATCAAATTTAAATAATGAAAGTGTAATTACAATAAAAGGTGTTGTAATTAAAAGAGCAGAAAACACGATTAATAACGATATATCTACAGGTGAGATTGAGATTAAAATTGACTCTTTTAAACTTCTTTCTTCATCAGAAATTTTACCTCTTCCTGTCAATTCAGAAATTGATTATGGCGAAGAAGTAAGATTAAGGAACAGATTTTTGGATTTAAGAAGAAAAAAACTTCATAATAATATTATTCTTAGAAGTAAAATAATTTCATCAATAAGAAATAAAATGACATCTGCTGGGTTTACAGAGTTCCAAACTCCTATTCTGACTTCCACTTCTCCAGAAGGAGCAAGAGATTATCTAGTTCCCTCTAGAATACATCATGGTCAATTTTATGCACTCCCTCAAGCTCCACAACAATTTAAACAATTATTGATGATGGCAGGTTTTGATAAATATTTTCAGATTGCTCCCTGTTTTAGAGATGAAGATAGTAGAGCTGATAGATCTCCTGGAGAGTTTTATCAATTAGATTTTGAAATGAGTTTTGTAACTCAAGATGATGTTTTTAATGCTATAGAGCCAGTCCTTTATGAAATCTTTGATGAAAATAAAAATTATCATACTGATGAAAAAGTATCTGTAAGTAATTATCCTTTCAAAAGAATACCATATGAAGAGTCTCTTGAAATTTATGGAACCGATAAACCAGATTTAAGAAACCCTCTATTAATTAAAGACTGTACAGATACTTTTAAAGGCTCTGATTTTAAAATTTTTAGTAATCTAATAGAAAAAAATTATAGAGTAAAAGGAATAGTTATTAATGATACTGCAGATAAGCCGAGAAGTTTTTTTGATAAATTAAATAATTGGGCAAGAGAAGAGGGTGCTGCTGGTCTTGGATATATTAGTTTTGTGGATAGTGAACATAAAGGACCCATAGCTAAAAATTTAGACTCTGATAGACTTGCTTCATTAGAATTAAAAAATAACCAATCAATTTTTTTTGTTTGTGACAATAAAAAAGATGCTCAATTGTTCGCTGGTAAAGTTCGTGAAAAATTATGTGATGATCTAAATTTATTAAATAAGAATTCTTTTGAATTTTGTTGGATAGTTGATTTTCCCATGTATGAATTAGATGAAAAATCAAATAAGATAGAATTTAGTCATAATCCCTTTTCTATGCCTCAAGGTGAAATGGAGTCACTCTTAAATAAAGAGCCTCTAGAAATTAAAGCTTACCAATATGATATTGTTTGTAATGGAGTTGAATTATCTTCAGGGGCGATAAGAAATCATAGACCTGATATAATGTATAAAGCATTTGAAATCGCTGGTTATAAAAAAGAAGATTTAGAAAGTAAGTTTTCAGGTATGCTAAATGCGATGAAATTTGGAGCGCCTCCCCACGGTGGTAGTGCTCCAGGAATAGATAGGATTGTAATGTTATTGGCCAATGAACCAAATATTAGAGAAGTCATAGCATTTCCAATGAATCAACAAGCAATGGATTTAATGATGAATGCTCCAGCTTCAGTAGATAAGGAAAGATTAGAAGAGCTTGGTTTAAAGTTAGTAGATAAAAATTAATCCTGAGCCAATAATTGCTAGTATTGTCCCTATCCACGCCCAATAAGTTGGCATCTTTTTTGTAATAATCCAAATTAATAATAATATCATTATAGGACTTGTTGAAGATAGAGTTGCAACTATTCCAGCATCAGCTTTCTGCAAAGCTATAAGTAAAAGACTCATTCCTAAAGCCATTCCTAAAAACCCACTTATAATAGATTGACCCAAAATTTTCATAGTTAGTGAAGTTTTTGGTTTAAAAATTTCGTAATTTAAGAAAAAAGTAAATGCAAGAAAAATAAAAGAAATTGCTGTTCTTAATGCAGCAGAGGCAATTGGATCAGCTCCCATAGATAAAATAGGTTTCATTATAATTAATCCTATTGCTTGGCACAAAGCTGCAAGTATTCCAAAAATTACTCCTGTATATATGTTTCCTTCAACCACTTCCCATCTATGTGTTCTGTCTTTACTATTTCCATAAGCGATAGCAATTACAACTCCAAAGAATACTGTAATACAACCAATTAAATTTATAATTGACATTATTTCGTTTAAAAAAATTATATTTAAAATAACTGTAAATGGAGCCGCTAAAGAAAATAATATATTATTTCTCCTGGGACCAATTTTTTGAAGAGCAATAAATAACAATGTATCACCAAGAAAAATACCGATAATTCCAGATAACAGAATAGCAATTAAGAATTCCTGATTGATTGTCCCCCATGTATCTAAGTAAAGTGTGTAACTTATAAGAAAGATAGATACGGATAATAATCGTATTCTATTAAATGCTAATCCACCTATTGACCTAGTTACATCTGCTGAAATAAGAGATGCTACAGCCCAACATAAAGCAGCTAAGACAGCAATGAAATAGTAAGTCAGCATAGTAGTTTATGATTAAAAGATACTTAAAATAAATTTAATTGGCAAAGATAGATATTCTCCCAATAGATGTTCTTGCATAAATACTCTTTTTATTAATCCAGTCCATCTAAGAAAAGCATAAATAATTAAAACCCACAAATAAATTCCAAATATATAATTTAAGTAAGATATTATTCTTTTAAATTGATTATAATAATTCATATTATGAAACCTAAGTATTG
>MDSV01249338.1_pt1 | contig 29682 bp, 32 predicted proteins | sample 810851 | NCBI WGS metagenome assembly MDSV01 (sample SAMN05326640, study PRJNA326480) | marine metagenome | isolation source: seawater | place: Atlantic Ocean: North East | collected 2012 | reverse complement strand
CAAAATCTAACCTATCTGAATCAAAATACACCAAATTTTCAGGTATTATGGTTTTACGTTCATTTAAAAAAGGGGGTGCTTTTGGAATTCAAATAACACATTTTAGAATAAACAAAGACAGTATTCCTAATTTTGCAGAATATTTAGTAAAATTAAAAACAAACAAATACGAGTATTCAACCTGGAAAAGATATACTGATTTTTATAATTTTTATTCAGATATTATACTAAATAATCCAAATTTATTAATGAAAAGTACAAAAAATACTTGGAGATTTATACAGATTTGGAAGTCATGGTTCAGAAATTTGAAAACTTCTTATATTAAGAAAAAAGCATATTTATTAGAATGCTTACTTCATGATATTTTATATGAAATCAATAATCCAGAACAGTTAATAAATTATTTTACATAAACTTTTATATCGCTCGAAGTTTAAAACGCAAACTTTAAGTAAATTTACATTTCTCCACCTACTTCAAGAGCTCTACGATTTAAATCAGGTTCAATTGTTGATTGCATCCACGGTCCTACCTTTTTTTGGGGGTTGGGTGGTTCAGATCTAATTTGTAAATTGGCATTACGTAGACTTTGTCCTACGGTATTGATTCCTACGTGGAATCCAGCAGTTAAAAAGTTCTGCTCCTCAAGTTCGCCCGCCCCAACAGGGTTCGCATGTGACCATGCGGTAGCTTCTTGACTTGGGAGCAAGTCTTGAGGTTTTAGAGAACCTTTAGGAAAAACAGAAGCAGGATTGGCATTTCCTACTAATGGATCGTTTTCGTCATCCAAGAGTCTTTTTGGTTGTTCTTGGCTACCTTCGGCAGCTGGAACAGGACCGGATGATTTTTTACCTCCATTTGATTTTTTGACAGGGGCAGATTCCTCAACAACCTTTACCTCGCTTTTTGCAGAATCTTCAAATGATTCGACGTTACGATTTTTAATCAAATAGCATAAGCCTAAAATGACCAAGCACAGAGCACCTATGACACAAATCTTGTAATTGTCCATATCTTACTCTTATATAAATATAAAAATGCTAACATATTACAAATGAACATTCTAATTGATTATCGCGAAAATGGAATAAAAAATATTTTAGGACCAGATTTAGCTACATATACGAATCTTCATATTGGAGATATACATATCATAAAATCTGATGACAAAACCAACTTGGTTGTATTAGAAAGAAAAACAATAAAAGATTTACAAAGTTCTTTGTGTGATGGACGTTTTTCAGAACAAAAAAAAAGAATTTGTGCATCTAATTTCATCCAAAAAGGATATATAATTGAAGGTATTGTTTCCGAATATGATTACAAATTCAAAAATATTTTGAAACAAATAATTATTAGATTACAATTCAAGGATAAAATGTGTGTTTTTCTTACAGGGTCGATACAAGAAACTGTGAATCTAATTCAACTAATTAAAGAAAAATTATTAAAAGACTCTAAACTTTATAATCATGCACTATCCAATAACAATAATATATCTAATTTGTCAATAGAACAAGAATATATTCAAACATTACACGTCTCAAAAAAACAAAACCTAACTCCTAAAATATGTTTTATTTTACAAATTAGTCAAATTCCGGGTATTTCTAAGAAAATAGCACAAATAATTGCTAATAATTATCCTAATTGGAGTTCTTTGTTACAAGGTATTGAAGATAAGTCTACATTTCTACATGTTACAAAGTCTGCTAAGATTGGTGAAAAAAGATATTTACAAATTTACAAGTATATTACTATATCGTCACAGGAATAGGTACCTTATCCGGAATTTCCGTTACATTTATTTCAGAATTATTACTACAAGAATCTTGCTCAATGGAGAAATATGCTAATGGAATAGATGGCCATAAAGAACCCGCCATCCAAAATCCAAGAGATGAGTACATTGCTAAATCAGAATCCGACTCTTTTCCAACTAAATCGTAAAATCCTTGACTTAATATAGGTACTTTCAATATTATTATACTGGTTACTATTACTGCTATTACAGGTTTCAAAGATTGTAACAATATTGTTGTTCTTTTTGGTTTTTTACAATTGTACATTTGAGCATATCCCATTGTTATTGTTAAAATATAAACACTAATTCCAATTACCAACGGTAATATATGCGCTTTATCAATAGTTAAATATCCAGTATAATATATTATACCTATAACTTGTACCAAAAAATATACTAATGAAGACTGTTTTAGTAATTCTATTAAAAGGAATTTTGAACTAGTCGGATGAGGATTAAAAAATGTACATACACAAAAAATTACTATAGAACAAATAAAAGCCAATAATAAAATTATATTACCAAAAGATATTTCCATTACCTTAGAAGTATTTTTTTTAATAAACTCTTCATATAGCAATTATGGGAGTTTTCTCTATTCTAATATCTTTTTTTCAAAACTTCTTAATAAGATTTTCTTATAATAAGAATTGTTATTAATCAGTCCAAGAATAATACTAAATGCTCCAGTTGTTCCAAATAAAATATAAGAGCTTTTAGTAACTTTAATATTAGATAGTAATTGAGGTTTAAAATCCCATATAAAATGACGAATACCACCTAAAGTATGATAAATAATTGGGAAAAATATGACCGATTTAATAATTTGGATTGATTCATATTTTTTTTGTATTATGACTTGTTGCTTTGGAAAAAATGATGATATACCAATCATAATAAATCCACCCGAAAGAACCATTCCAGTTACTCTATTTGTTATAGATGAAAGTGCGGTTAATGGAAATTTATAGATAGAAACATGAGGGCTAATGAATACTGGGGGTTTCATTACACAAATGTAAAGATTATTAGTTAAATAATATTATGTTTAACAAAATACTAATTCCAGATAAAATAACCAGTATGATAGTCCCTTATCATAAGTCTACAAAGTTATTGTTACCATTTATAGGAATGTCTTTAATAAATCATCAGTTTTACAATAAAAATAATAATTTAACACAGTGTATTGAAAGTCTAACAATTATGAATATAGGAATACATTCATATATATCAACTTCTTATGTAATATCCGATTATATAAAGCCAAAAAACTTAGAAGGATTTGCAAGAGTCTTAAGTCTAAAGTTACATTTTTTATCTTCAATTGGATTTCTATATCTAATAAATAACAATTACAAACTAATACATATTAATGAGAAAGATACTGACTAGAAATGGATTGTCTTTATTCAAAATATATCGCCGTTCAAAAGAAACAAAGGGTATACACAAATTTGAATTTAATAGAAACAATTGCGGCCCTATGGTCTTAGATGCTTTGATTTATATAAAAGAAAATATAGATAGAAGCTTATCATTCCGTCGCTCTTGTCGTGAAGGTATTTGTGGCAGCTGTGCTATGAATATAAATGGAAAGAATAGATTAGCTTGTTTAACACCAATAGAAGAAATTAATAGTATTTTTCCATTACCACATATGCCAATATTAAGAGATTTAATACCAGATATGAATACATTTTATACGCAGTACAAAGAAATAAAGCCATGGTTACATAATGATAAAGAAATTGGTGTTACTGAAAATTTACAATCTATAGAACAACGAAGAAAGCTTGATGGAATGTATGAGTGTATACTTTGTGCATGTTGTTCAACGAGTTGTCCGTCATATTGGTGGAGTTCAAATGACGGATATCTTGGACCAGCAGTTTTAATGCAAGCATACCGTTGGATAGAAGACTCTCGTGATAATAATACGGAAGAAAGAATAGATCAAATGAATGATGCAATGAAATTATTTAGGTGTAAGACAATTATGAATTGTTCAGATACATGTCCTAAAGGACTTAACCCTGGACAAGCAATTGGTAAGTTGAAAAAAAGAGTCTCTGTACATATGGAAAAAATATAAATTCAAATCAAGTTATATTTTATAAAATTTAATCGTTCAGTACTATTTAGTTTACCCCACATCAAACATACTCGTTTTTTTGTTTTCTTATATTCATTCATAATATCAAATAACCAAAAATCAGTATATTCATCTTGTATAGTTTCAACCAGAACTCTTGAATATGCGTTGTCAATAATTGTTGACAAATTTGGTAATAAATTATTTGTTAACATAAAAATAAGTATATCTAATTCCAAAAAATACCACACTAAACGACCAACTTTTACTTTAATTTTTTCTGTTTCATTCGTTCTCATTGCTCCTGTATTTAAAGTGTAATTCCCATAATCATCATACAAATTATTGTAATATTTTTTAAATATTATATTCAATGTAGAATGATAACTTTTTATATCATCGATCAATTTTTTTGATTGATATTTTCGAGTATATGGTTCTAATACATTTATAATAACTTCCTTCGGAATTTGGTTTAATAATTTCATTCTATTTAAAGTAAAGTTATCAAAATATTATTATGATATTTAACTTTAAGAAATGTCTTACATTTTTCTTATTTACTGAATTCGCTTTCACATTAGAATTTATACCTAATATTAAATGTACATATAAAGGACAAAAACCACAAGCCATATTATTTCAAGGTGGTGGTACACTTGGAATTATTTATGCCGGAGTTGTAAAAGGACTTGAAGAAAAGGGATTATTAACTAATATAAACAAATTTGCAGGAACTTCTGTTGGGGCACAAGCCGCATCTCTTTTAGCATTTGGATTTACAGGTAATGAATTAATAGTAGCTATTAAGAATATACCTTTGCAAGATTATTTAGACGGAAAACCGGGTATTATTAGACGGGTCTTTAATTTGATAAAAAATTATGGCTATTATATTGGAAAAAATATTGAAATCTATCTTGAAGATTTATTTGTATCAAAATATGGTATCGAAAAATGTACCATGCAACAATTATATGAACTTAGTGGCAATGAATTAAGAGTCGGAGTATGTAATGTTGTTACAAGACAATATGAAATGATTGATAGACATAGTCATCCGAATATGCCTGTAAGTGTTGCTTGTCGCGCATCATCAACTATACCCCTTTTTTTTGAACCAGTTTATTGGGAAGATAAAATGTTTGTTGACGGTGCCCTTAATGCTAATCTACCCGCACATGCTTTCCCAAATACTCCCGCATTAGCATGTAATCTTGTAAGTGTACTTGAATCAACCCAAAATAATTTTTCTAAACCTACGAATATTATTCAATATATTCGGGCAATTTTAAATATTATATTTTATGCATCCCAAGAAAAACATGGGAGAATTAGTGAAGGAGAAAACACAGATACAATAAACATTATATATCCAAATAATATAGGTTCATCTGATTTTGATATTTCTGAAAAACAAAAAAATGAATTGATTAAAATCGGACAAATGGCAGTTGATAAATATATCAATATCAGTTTTGATCCTCCAACTAATCAGTCTCTTACCACATATTGATTTTTGATTTTTATATGTCTATATTTTTCTTATAAACTAGAACTTGCTCCTTGTCTTTGTAATTGGGCAAATTTTTCAGATGCATTAATACCTAAATCTGAATATGCATGATAACATAAAACTTTTATCCAATTAAATGTTGCATGAATATTTTCATAAGACTTGTTCTTACGCATTGTATCTACTAAATCTTGTATTCGTTTTATTAAAGAATGAGCATAATTTATTTCATTTGTATTTTTTGCTTCTTTTGCTATTATTTCTGTTGCATCGTATTCCATAAAAAAATCAACATTATTTGACAGTATATTTGAAACAAATATATCCTTCAATACATGCGTTTGAAATTGTGTTATTATAGAACGTGCGTTAATATGTGTTATCTCTATGTATGTCTCTAATTTTAATACATCTTTCTCTAAATATTTCATTTTTTTAAAATCTCCAACTAATCCGTGAACGGCAGAATTAAATTGAGATAAATGACTCATAGATATATTAAGCATAGGTTAAACTTAAGCAAATTAAAACGGAATTTTTATTTCAAAATTCAATATGGACACCACGATTCTAAATCCCAATGTAAATCTGTTTTGATCCATTCATCATCCTGCGAAGACTCCTCTAATTCTAATACTTGTAAATGGGGAATCATAACACCTATCTTCCTTCCATTATACAATATGATTTGTACTTTTGATGTAGTTGTTTGGTCATTTAAAACTTCTTTTTTTATACTACAGGTATCTAAATTTGATTTTGTAGATATATTTGAACATAATGGTGGATGATAATATTCTTCCAAACGTTTTGACATTTCAATAATTGCACCACTTGTTGATAATCCCAATTTTTCTAAATTTTCTTTTAGAATATTTTTACTCATGTTTCTAATCTGATTTTTAGTAAGATTTCCTTTTAGCTTTTCTTTCAAAGCGTTATTCAATGGCTTTTTATTTTGTTTGTCTTTATTATTTGGCCTATAAAATGAATCAAGTCTCTCTACCAAACAATCTTTTCCACCATTTGTTGGCAAATTCAATTCATTTAGAATAGAAATTATATCACCCTTTTTCATTAATCGAATAGCACTTCTACAGGGTACATCTTTTTTCAAAGATTTTACCTTTTTTTCTTTTTTTACTGAATCAATACCATGATAATAAATCATCAAACGTTCATGTAATTCTGGTCGTGATCCATTTGAATCTAAGTTCAAAGATTCCAATTTTAGTTTTGCTTCACTCTTTTTTAATGTATTTATTTCTGTTTTTGTTGGAATTTTTCCTTTATTCACCATTATAGAATTTTTTTTCTTTATCTTAGTATTTAATATTTTCAACTAACTTGTTATCATTTTTGTGTGTGTGTACATTTTTAAATCTAATAAATTGTTAAGGAATGGATAATACAAACAGACTACCTAATATTACTAATATAGACAATATACAAAACAAAATTAAATCAATTGGTTTTAAAAATATTGAAAAGTATTCTATTATCGGACTTTCTATTAGTTTATATATTTATGCCCTAATCAAAATGACTAATCATTCTCCATCAACAAGGGCATGTTTCAATAAACCAAATCAAATTATGAACAATGGACTTATTTTTATGGGCTCTATATCATCTTTAATATTTCTTGGTTTATATTTGACAATTCTTGGAGGTGGACATAAACCTATTTCAGTATTAATTGTACTTATTACATGTGCTATAACCATCGCTTTTGGTGTACACTTTTTTTTCAGCTGTGCATTTATTAATAAAAATGTCAATTTTGAACTTAGTGATAATAATGCCATTAAATCATTACAAGTTCTCTATAATGAATTAATGATTGGAGTAAAACCCATTTCCAGATGTATTACATATCATACTGGTGATTATTATACATCAAATAGCATAGAATGTCGAGAAATTGACGGATGTGTTACGTCTGCTGTCGCAGCATGTGATGAAAGAAATGGTGCTAAGTTAGTTGATTTTTATATTGCATCCAGTCATCAAAGTTGTGTGGCTCCTTATTCTTCTGGCAATTATGTTAGTACAGAAATGTTAAAAACTGTTCTACAAGCGGGAGCCAGATTTTTAGATTTCGATATTTATTCACATGTTATTAATAATGAAATAGTACCTGTAATACGTTCAGAATATAGAGGACTTAAATCTCTCAATTATTTATCATTAGAAGAAGTACTTGAAGTAATCTCAAATTATGGATTTGTAGAAAAATATGACGATCCATTACTAATTCATCTTAATATTAAAACTAATAATTTGGGAGTTATAGATAAAATTGCTAACACATTTGTTGATTCTATACATGGAGATCGTCTTCTTGAAGCAAGATACTCATATCATTCAAAAAAATCTGTTGCCAGAGAACCAGTTTGTAAATTATTAAACAAAATTGTTCTTATAGTAACTGGAGAAACAAGTCATACACTTCTTGATGAATTAGTTAATTTACATACTTCAAATAACGCCAGAATATTAACCTCAAAAGAAGTCGGTTCTCCAGTCAATCCTAAATCTTTTGCATTTTCAAATCAAAATATTTATACTATTGTAATTCCAGAAGAATACGATGATAATACAAATCCAGAAGTTGCATGGACATATGGCTGTCATGCGTTCATGATGAATTATTGGAAACTTAACGATATTATGAAATCTCATTGCGATTGGTTTAAACAATCTTCCCTTGTAATGAAAAAATTTAATTTACAAGAAACTAGGGTTGATATTAAAGACATTATTGAAAAAGACAAAGCAAATGAAGATGAAATGAAACAACTAGCTAATATTGAATTAGAACAAACCGAAAAAATTGTTTCAAAACCCACAAAACCAACTATAACAGTTTCATCTGTTTCACAACCCCAAAAATTAGAAAGTTAATTACATTCATTCTTTACAATACTATTCAGAATTTTACATTGATTTTTTGAATGATTCCACACATTGGCATAACAACACTCTAAAAGAATATTATACATTAAATAACAATCAGTACCCTTTTTACTACATAATTTGTCAAAATTATTATTCAATTCACTACATTCTTTTGAACTTTCTTCTTCTTTACATTTTATTAGCATCTTTCTGAATATAGTTTCACACACATTATGTAATACCATTAATATTTGAACATTTAAAACTCTGTACTAATGATTTATATAAAATTCATGATTGAATGATTTGTTTTTATGTTTTTGTTTTTACCAACTAAATACCTAGCGCTTTTTTTCTTCCTTGTAAATACTTTTTTTGTTTTTGCTTTCTCACCAAGGCTTAAAATTGATATTATATCGTTATTTACAAGATTAATATGTAACTTATCTCGATTATTACAAAATTTCATATCTTTTTTTGTCATATTATCCATATGACATACTGCTGATTTATAAAGATTTAATGGTACTGTTGCAGTATTAAATACATGTACTTCGTATAGTTTTTCACCTAAATCTGAATCAAGTAAATCAATCGCAACTCTACCACCTAATGATGCACCTAAAAGTATTACCTTATAATTTGGATATTTTTTGTATATTTGTTTCAAATTGTTATAGCTATTTTTATAAATAGAACGATTCTTTTCTTTTCCAAGAAATAATAAAGCATCCGTATAAAAATCGTTTTCTTCAATTAGTGTTACATCAGTACCCCGTATTGACATTACTACTGTATTATTTACATTGTTAATATAAGTCACATATTTGGATGTAGTTAAGTCTTGTATTTTATTATAATCTTTCAATATTTTTGAATTTAGGCTTATTTTTCTTGTTTTTTTGTAAAACATCTTATATCTTTTTGATGTTTCGCCTTTTTCTTCCATTCTTCTTTTTGGCCAACTATGTAATGCTAATAATGCATATACTTTTGTAATGTTATTCTTATTTTGCATATTTATATCCAATGTTTTTATCAATTTTATAAAAATGATTATACGTTTTTGTATATAACAATATATCACTAAAACAACAAAATAAAATGGAGAATTTACAATCGTCTTTAAATATTATGGATGAAATTACAACCAAAACAAAAAATAGTTTAAAAGCCACCAAAGAAAAAGAACAATACGCACAGGAAGAATGGAAACGCTCATTAAAGATAAAGGAGAAAAAGCTTATGACCGAATTAACAAATAAGTTCTATTTCTCTGTAAGAAGAGCCATTAGTGTTTCATCTGAAAAGGGAATGTATTATTGTGTTATTGAATTACCCATTCTTTACTTTGAGAGAATGCCTTATGGAGGACCACATGATTTAGATTGGGATCTTAGTTTCAGAACTGAATATGATACTGATGATTTAATTTATAAAAATGGCCTAGGTAAACCAACCACTGTTGCATACAAATGGCTTAGATGGATTACAAAAAAAGATAATAAGGACCTTAAGGTTAGATTCACTCGCGAGCGCAATGTACCATATTTAGGTTACCCAATCAGTTATAGAATAATTCCACAGAATCAGCATCTAAAAAGATACTGTAAAGGGGGTGCTTGGTATGAAAAAGACGACAATAAGTTACGGTCTAATATTCTTATTGAATTCAGATGGGACGAAATTAAGAAAAACAAAGAAAAGTATTATCATTCTATACTAATAGACAATAGTGTAAAGCGCAATAATGATCATAAAATTGAACCACCGAATAATGAACTTTTAGAACAATCTGCGTGGGAGACAGGAGGAGATTTTTATGAAGAGGATGGACTTGGAACTACTTGGGATGGCAGACCTAGCACTACGCGCAGAACTAATATAGAGAAGATTTGCGATCATATTCCATCAGGCTATAGATAGTTTACATGCATTTTCAAAATGCGCTATTGGATTTGTTTTTTTATATTTTCTGAACAATTATCAATAAGACATTCATTGTAAGGTATACTGAATTTTTTATTATCATAACTGCGTGTTAATATTTCTTTTTTACAAAACTCTAAAGGATCATAATTGTTTTTTGAGTATATAGATTTGTTAACTAAACAAGATAATGCTCTCTTTTTAAATACAAATTTACTTACACAACTTGAAAATTTTGCAATTAAAGCTTTCTTTAATTCGCTTATTCCTTCATCGCTTAAATATTCAAAACCTGGATTATCTTCCTCAAAAAATCGGGTTCGTTTTTTTTCGTCTTCTTTTCCAAGTAAAATTAGATAATGTTTGTATAAATCTTCACTTATTTTTAAATCAGCATGTTCTGGAAAATTCTCAGGCAATATTATTTTTGACAATAATATTATCGCCCAATCAACTGAATCAGTATTTTCAATATTTATCCAATATTGAAATGATGGTATCAAATTATTTTTTATCTTTTTTTCAATTGAATCTAATAATTTTGTTCTTAATTCTTTATCATAATCTTTCTTAGAAGAAGAATTCAAAAAATTACTACTATATTTTTCATAAGATATATCAAGAATTGATGCTATTAGCTTTATTTGCTTCATATTAGGCTTTTTATAAGTTTGTTTCCATGAATTTATCAATGTACATACTTTTTCAGGTTCTTTTATATTTAACAACAATGCCATTTCTTTTAAACTTTTATTACTCGATTTTTTACAAACATTTTGAGGTTCGCGCCCCAGGTCTGGACTTTCTTTTGTAATTACTGTTTTACGTCTAGTTTTATTTCTACAATATTTTCTCTTTTTACGACTATACAATATTTGTTCACCTTGAATAGACTCATACTTTTTACAAGAACCTTCTTCAGCTAATTTTGGATATATGTCTTGTACCTCCATTAAATATTACATTATTAAATAAATCTTACGCATAAGGAATCAATATTTTATGTTTTAACTTATCTATTATCAACCAAAAACTTGCTCCAATTACTGCGAAATGTGAATATTGATTTCTACCATTACCAGAATAAATAATCATTGTTTCAAATAGTTCGTCAAAATTTATTTCTTCGTGTTGAAAAAAAACTTGAATGTAATGCATTCCAAAAATTATCATAAAAAAACTCAATGCTATTGTATTGGGTCTTATTTTGTAATGAAATGAAACATTTATAATAAACAAACATAACAAACCACTTATTATAGTAGTAAATGTATCACTTTCAAGAAGATATGACACAAACCCCTGAGTTTTATCCCTATTTATAATATAATTTTCTTTACAAACTGGACATTTATTGTCTTTTTTGATATTTATCCATTTTTGTAAACATGTTCTATGTACCCATTGCATACTACCAGTACATTTACAGGGAGATATTAATGGCTCATTAGTATTATCAAAACATATTCGACATTCCATATTTCATATCAAATTTTTATAATGGCGATGATTCTGCAACCTTTACTGGAGTTGTTGTAAGCGATGATACATTAGATGGGGAATAACTAGAACTTTCTTGTGATTCATCTTCTTCATCATTATTTACTGGAGTTGTTGTAAGCGATGATACATTAGATGGGGAATAACTAGAACTTTCTTGTGATTCATCTTCTTCATCATCTTCCTCATCATCTTTCTTCATTTCTGGCACCCCTTCATCATAATCCTCCTTCTCCACCGCACTCCAATCCGTCGCTTGACCCGTCTCGCGCAGCTCGTCGTCGTCGATCGTGGTGACCGAGCCCAGGAGCTTGTTGAGCTCCTCGTCGTTGCGGACGGCGAGCTGGATGTGGCGCAATCGCGGATCTGTCCACTCGATGAAGTACCTGCCGTCGGCTTCTAGGGATTGAATTTTGGCGTTGTACCAATTCCCGTCCATATATAGCGCCTCGACGAGGTCGTCTTCCTCGAAGCGATGCGAGACGAAGTCTTCCTTCCCATCATCATTCTCATCAGAATCATCCTTTTCTTCGCCATCGTCGGGCGAGAGCCTCAGGTCGCCCAGCGCCTCTCGCGCGAGGCGCGCGGCCGCCCCCGTATCCCTCTTCGCCAAAGCCCTCGCCGCGAGCAGGCGCTTCGCGAGCTCGTCCACCTTTTCTTCCTCATTCTCATCAGAATCATCCTTTTCTTTCTTTTCCTTTTCTTCAGATTCTGGTTGGCCCATTGGCTGTTGGCCGATGAGCGGTGGTGGCGTCCACTGACTTTTTTTCGTGTCTAGGTTAACGTAGTAGGGTTCATTTTCCGTCTTTGACCACACGACTCTCCACTTGTCGTTCAGCTTTTCAAAACTCTTAGTCCTACCCGGACGAAATTTAGTATATGGAATAGGGGAATCTGACTTAGATTTTTTCTCCTCTTCATATCCTTCTTCCTTTTCTTTCTTTTCCTTTTCTTCCTTTTTTATTTTTTCAACTCTTTCGTCATGTAAAATTTGGTAGTGGTTAAGATTGATTTGTTTTTCAAAAGGTGCGTCTTCGATTGTATCAGGACCTAGTTCCATTATCTTATCACCATGATATCCTTGTGGGTCATAGAAACCAAGTGATTTTTGATCAACATTCTTTTGTATATTGTATTTGCTATCAATATTTTTGCTGTCTTCTGCCCAGTTCTTCCTGTGTTCTCCAAAAACAAGTTTTTTAGGAGTCTGAATCTTTCCATCAGCAAAAGTGACTGGTACATAGGGCATAATTATTTGACTTTTATTTATATAAATTCTGTCTCCAGCCTTAGCTCCAACTGGTACATTTACTTTAATAGCTGAATCATATTTGTACAAGTTGCTTCCAGTGGTTGGAAGCTCAATCGGAGGCAAGTCTTGACCTATATTTACTAAAATTGGTCCTGATTCATAGTTTCTATCCAAAGTAATTTTTATAGGTTTTTCTCCGGCAGCGGGTTCCCATAAATGGCCTTCAATTATAGTCTCCGTTTCATCACGTTTTGAAAGAATTCTCGAAAATTCATCAATTTTTTCCTTTAGAATTTTATCTTTTTCATCAATTTCCTTTTTTAATATTATTTTCTTATCTCGCTGTTTCCTCCTCGCGCGTTGCGCTTTGCGTCGCGGCGTTTCCCGTGACTGTGACGTTGGCACTTGCGAATGCTTCTCTTTTTCAAGTTCTTCTAGTTCTTCTGTTTTTTTCTTCAATTCCATTCCTTTTTCATCTAATTCTTTAAGTGATTCTTGTATGTTTGTTGGAATTAATGGCTTATTAGCCCTAATATGTTTGAGTCTTCTTTTAAAACGTTTTTTAAAAAAAGTATCCAAATTGGACGAATCCAAAGAAGATTCGTCTTCACTAGAATCTTGTTCTTTTATTTCATTCCAAAGCTTATTCAGATAGTCGTCCTCGAATGGGGTTAATTCCTTATTTGTTATATTAATATCTGATAATGCTTCAGTGAACTCTTCTATTTCATCCTGATCAATCTTCCCTTGTGTATTTCTTGTTTCAACACCACCTTTTTGTGTTTTATATACTAATTTTTTTTTTAAAGATTTAACATAATTTTTGTAATGATATTTTTCACCCATTAATATTACACATGAGTTTAAATGTAAGACAAATATTATAGATATGTTGAAACAAAGCATTTTTTATATACTGTATTTTTGTGGTTTTTTTAAACCTAGTATACAAAGCCAGTTATACACACCAATGCTAATAAGCCAAAGAAACGAAGAAATATATTGGCCTAACTGTAAATATTTAGTTGTTTGTAAAAAAGGAGCCTATGAATCTTGCAAAGAATGGGCACACAATATTTATAAAAAGAAACTTAAAAATATTTGTCCAATTTTATCCATACCAAAATGGTATACAAAACCATTTGGTTCCAAATACTTAATACAGAAAAGTATATATATTCTCGAAATGAGAATACCTATATTTATTGACTGGGAAGAAGCTTTTGCTAAAGCAAATAATATTAACCTGTATCCAACTATTATTTTGATAAAAACTGAAAAACAGCATATAACTGAGTTAGGTAGAGTCTTTGGAGAATATAGCAATAGTAAATTTGATCTTTTGTAAAAATATAATAAATTTTCAAAAATAATATTTATTATGCTTTCAAGAATAGGTATCTTTTTTTACAATATTTCATATAAACCCATTTTCAGAAAGTTTTCTAACGAATTAGAAAATAGATCAAAACTAATTCTTCGATATAATGTTAGAAAAATGTACTGGTTGTTACAACCATATCGTAATTTTAGTGAAAGCAGAAAAACAATATACAAAACAGAAAAAACTGTTTATTATATATACAATCTACCTATCAAAGCGAATAAAAATTACTATAGTGGAAAAAAAATAGTACAACACATGTGGTATATATATTCAAATTATCCTTTCACTATTTGTGGTTCAATTTTGACTACATATTGTGCATTATCTGGTATTAAAACATAATATTAATTATGCGATTTCTCCCTCGATGGGGATTTATATTAAATTTATTAGCAATAAGAGCATTTGGTATAAAAAAATTTCATACTTATGAATTAAAAAATCAATATGATATTTCTATTGAATGGGAAAACTATAGTCATATATTAATATGTACAAAAGAAACTAGGGGTCTAGCAAAAGAATGGGGGAATAAATTATTAAATAAAGGTATAAAAAACGATTCAATATGTGTTATAGCACCATTACCAAAATGGATGACAAAATCTCCTAGTGCAAAAAAACTGATTAAAACAACTATAGCACATCTTGAAAAAGAAGTACCAATTTTTATAGATTGGGGAGAAAAAATAATAAATATTAACAAAATTTGTGAATATCCAACAATAATATTATTATCTAAAAATAATCAAAATGATCTATACGAATTAGGACGTGTTTGTGGTAAATATAGTGATAAAAAGTATAATAATCTTACAAAAGAATGAAGAAGTTATTTTCAAATACGAAACTTATCTCATGTTTGAATTAATTCATAAACAAGCATATATGGTGCTTCTTCTTGCATCCAATCGTTGTTATTTAATTCTATTGATTGTTCATCATTAAATAAATACCATTGTGAACCATTTTTACAATAAACATAGAAATGTTCATACTTATGAATTACTACACTACGAATAGTATAATAAATGGGAGTTTTACCAACATACCACTCATTTATATCCAATTTCAACGGATATAACAAACGCTTCTTTGAAAAATAAGTTTGTCTTAGTAAAATTACCAAATTAAGTGGAGCTTTATAAATTCTGGTTGATTTTTGTAGTACACGTTTTCTGTTTTTGGAATCTTTCCAACCGGGAATAGATTCAATTTTAAAATATTCTTGTAAACAATCATTTAAGTTATCGTGATTTACACTAATTTCTAAAGAATTAATATTTATTTCTCTTAAATTCTTTTCATATGGCGCATCAGTTGTATTCATAAATTCAATTTCCTTTCCTTTAAAGTCATTGTAATTAATATAATCTACTAAATGTAAAAAAGCTTCATGAGCATCATGTTTTTTTCCTTTTATAAAAAATTTGTCCCATTTCAATAATCTAAACAACAATACAGGATTATATATAGTATTAATTTTAAGTTTTTGTAACTTATTGATAATATAATACCAACTTGTTTGGAGCTTATTTTTTTGTGTTCCTGATTGGGGGTATTTTCTACTGAATATTAATATTTGCATTAAAACATTAAAATAACATGTGTTGCCAGTATTAATGAAAGTAACCATAGTATTATATTTTTTAGATTCTTTTAAGATATCACAAAATATATTCAAAATATTCAGATATAACAAAAGAAAGACCCAATAGCTGTTTTAGCTCTATTAGCTGATAAGTAGCTCTAATTGTAACAATCAATTCATTTGGTAATTTAGTGTTAGCTATATTAGTATAGTTTAATATATCCAAAAATGTAGTTGAATTGTGTTTTGTTTCTTTTTCTTCATAAAATATTCTAGATTTATAGTAAATTGTGTCTGATAATATACGAGGAGCGTCCCAATTTTTTAAATAATTCCACAAACTATCTTTTGTTCTTTGAGCTTTGTGTAAACATTTTATGTTTTCTATTTGATTACTATTTAGTTCAAAAACACATCCATAATCTATAAAACTAATTATATCACTTTTTTGATCATATAATATATTTCCAGGATTCATATCTCCAAAAATAATTTGAGATTCATAAATATATTTGAAAAAACAAAGGGCTATTCTTTTACCAATATCTTCTTTTAATTCTATATTATTGTAAATAGGGACACCTTCTTTATAATAATAAGCGAATATTCCATTAATATGTGATAATTCTATTACTGGTATTAAAAATTCGATATTTTTGTTCATAGGGGAAGATGAATCATAATTTTTCTTGTGAATAAGATTACACATTTGTTTTTCCCTATCTATATTGGTTTCACAAACAAATTTATCACATATTTCAGTTGTCATTAAAGAAACATGTGGTAATATCAATGAAACAATTTTTCCGAAAAAGTTAATTGAATTCAAATCCCTTTTTACATTTTGCTTTGTATTATGAGTAACAACTTTCAATAAAATCTTTTTATTGTTATAATATCCACTATAAATAGTTCCAATTGTTCCTTTGTAAACGGGTTTTTCCTCTATTTTTAACGATTCTATATTTCCATCAAATAGTATTTTTGGTAATATTTTGTAAGAAGGTTCATATGTTATATTTTGCTCTAAATTAATTTCATTTGATTGAATTTGGCCAAGTTTTTCAAATATACCTCCTTCCATTCTTTGTAAAAATTTGAACATTAATTTGCGAATATCCATTTATTATTCTTTAATCAATTTTTACATCTGTGCGACATACAGGACATAAAGGTTTTTTACATTTTTTTGTCAAATAATATTTTAAACATTTTGGATGAAACAAATGATCACAATGTGGACTATGCCACATTCTTTTTAAAAGTAATGGTTCTAAACAAATCGGGCATAATCGTTCTTCATTGTGTTGATCAAGTTTTTTTGCTAATTTGACACTACCTTTTCTACTAACAATATATTTGTTATAGTCTTGATTACTAAGTTTTATTTCTTCTTTTACTCTGCTCATAATAGTAACATGAAATCGAACATATGATAAAAATTCTTCTAATAATTCCCGGATTCTTTCTTTAAAGTTTTCTGTTGACAATCTTGAAATTCTTTCTTCATTTTCATTGCTTATAACATTTGTTGTTTGATTTATTATTAAGTTACGAAATTCAGTTTCTACCGAACTAATCATTTCATTTCGAGAATTATTTAAAAAATTTAACCCAAAAGGGGATCCCAACTGTAGATCTTCAAAACTTAATGAAAAACTATATCCTAACTCCATTAAACATATGTGTTAAGTTTTTGTTTTACATATTTTCAGATAAAAATATAAGATTATACAATTAATGAGAATTGGTGATAAAATTGAATTGGAACTTAATAAGCCCCCTGTTTCTCAATCACAAAATCTGGGGAAATCAGTTATTGGAATAATTACTTATTTAGACCCTGATATTCAATATGGAGAAATTACTATTAATATAGCAGATTATACAATTGAGAAAGAGGATTGGTTTGGGTTTAATTACAGAATAGAGGTTTCAAATACTAATGAACATATATATGCTAAAACAGAATCACCATATTTTGATTTCAAACAAGAAGAATTTTTAATAAATATAATACAGCAAAACATTGATAATAATTTTTTTTATACTCGATACAGTGAATCAGCCTATTTTAAAAAATTGGAATCTGGAACATTATATAATATTGTTACTACTCCAAACAACACCGAATTTGACCCAGGTACTTTGTTTAAAATTGTTTCAATAAACACAGAATCTGGTATTTTAGTCTGTTATAATCATACTGCCAGAAATAATCAAAGATTATTTCCTAACAAAAAACATGTTTTCAATGAAGATATTGAAGTTAATGTATATAATGGTATATCGAAATTGAATAATAATAATATTCTTGATTTTCTTGAAATACAAGAAGATAGTGATAGTGGTAGTGAATTCGATAGTGAAGAAGAATTGGAAGAAACTAAAGATATATTTAGAATGAAGGGGCAAATACCTGCTTCAGAAAAAGAATTAACTGAGGACCAAAAGAGAGAAAAAATAGGTATGGCAATTCGTGAAATGTTCAAAAATTCAAAAATAGAAGACGAAGATATAATTAATCTAATTGAACATGTATTTAGCTCACTATATACTAAATTTAATGCTATGAAAAATTGGGAAAAAAACTTAGAACAACTTAACAGTGAAAATATTGTACCAATTTTAGAAAAAACAGATTTAAAAACAAAACAGGATATGAAGAATTTCGCCAATGACCAATCAGATGAAAGTGATAATGAAGAGTTTGATTGGAAAACTGCAAATAATGAAGATTATAATCAATTAGATTATTATCAATTTATTGAGAAACAGTTACAAAGTCTTATTGTTACACATAATTCTAAACAATTCAATGCCAAAAGCATTATAGAATGTGAGCAAAATGGACTACCAATAGTATTGAATCCTTCTTATATTTACAAAAACGATATTATACCTAATACACAAGATTCGGCACTAATTAAAAAATACAAAGTAAAAAGCACTAATAGTATTTTAGAAAAACTTCCACCATCGGTACAAATGTTTTCAAAAATATACGATTCTATAGGTAAAAATGCTTTTTCAATTTTTAATATAACAGTTGAAAATATTCCAAATAATTATTTAAGCAAAATAAAACTTATTAAACCAAAAAAAACAACAAAAAAATCAGTCAAGTCTTCATGGACTAAACCTTCTAATCAAAAACTTTATATTGAAAAACATAATCAGTCAAGTCTTCATGGACTATCTAAAGTGCCTTTAAATCCAGTAAAAATTCCAGATAAATTGTTAAATTCAAAAATAGATAAATCAAACAAAGTAAATTATGACACTATAAAACCATTCATTAATGATTTTGTATGGGATAATAATCAGATTTGGCCCCGTTCTATAGTATTATCTCATTTCAAAAATAGTAAACAAATATCAGAAATAATCAATAATTTTGAAGGGACTTCTCTAAATATTGAAGATGATTCATATTTAGAAAGACTAACTGAAAAAAAAGTGTTTAAGAATTCAAAACAAAGAGATGGGTTGCAGAAATACAATGAATCTTTCTCAAAAGACAAATCTATTTCAAAACAAATTTATAATGATTTGTATGATCCTTCATTAAGTATATTTTCTGAAACTATTGAAGTATGGAACAGTTCAAAAAAAATAAGTAACATAGTTTTAAGAAGTAAAACACAATTACAAATATTATTTGGTGGTAAATATGTTAGAAATGCCGAATTTGATGGTGAAAATCCATATTATTTTATAGATATATTTACTGGTAGGGAATTTTTACCAAAACATATTATTCTTCAATTAGAAGCAAATATTTCTACAAAAGATAATGAACAAGAATGTTTAAAATGCCTTATTAATCAATGGGGACAAGAAGAAACAAATACTAAAAATATTGTTAGTATTATCAATGGGGATATTATAGGGAGTCAAGATGATGTTCATGATGTATATAATATACAAAGGGTTAATGTAGATGTTACTAAGCAAAATAGTTATGTTTTATCAAATCACTTGGGTAAAGATTTAGAATTATATTCACATATTACAAGTAATGGCTTTGTAGATGGTTTCATAAAAATATTTAACGAATTCAGTTCTCATAAACAATATGGTCAAAATATAAATAATTCACTATCTATTGATAACTATAAAGAACCGCTGGATGAATTTTTCAAAACTGAAGCAGATTGGAATTCTTATGTATCATTTTTCAGTTTTGATGAATTAGAATTATATGATACAAAGATACCTGAAAAGATTATTAAAAATCTTGTCAAATTTAGTACTAATTTGAAAAAAACATATATTGCGTGGAAAAAGCTTAAAAAAGATAAAACAAGTTCTAAAGATATTTTAGCCAAATTGAGTAAACGTCTTATAAAAGAGATTAAAAATACAAGAAAAAACTTTGAAAAGAAATTGTATAATAATGTTGGATTGTATATTGCTTCATATATTTACTCAAAAATAGCTATAAGTCATGAAGCTCGAATTAAGATAATATTAAACACATTTGCTTTTAATAGCGAAACTAATAAATCTTTATGGGCAAAAGATAATTCCTTGATTGAAGAGTCCAAAATAATAACACATGCCAGAAATAAATGGAATTATTCTTCCAATATAGGCATACAAAACAATAATTTTACATATTCTTATAAATCAAATATAGGCGTTTTCAAAAAACTAAAGAAAAATAAGAGGTCTAATATAATTATTTCCAAAAAAATCAAGACTATTATACCAATAATTCCTAAAATTAGTTTTTCAAAGAATGCTATAAATATTGATACATATGATTATTCTAAAGAATACAAAATTATTCATCAATTGGGAAATCAATGGACAATGTTTAAAGATAATAAATTATCTGTAAACAAAATGGAATGGGCACAAATAAATAATGATGAGAATTTAAGCAAAGAGATAATAGAATTACAATATAAAGGATTAGTAAATAACCTATTTACTACATTGTTAAAAGAAACTCCAAATGAAAAATTCCGTCTTCCAGAAATGTGGAAAGTTTTAGGTGATAAAGGCCATTTAGAAAAAATAAGAAACTGGCTATCAAATACTTATAACGTTAGTTATTATCTTAACAACTTAGTCAATTTTAAGGAATTTATACAAGTTGTTAGAGATGATATAATTGATTTTAGAAAATATGTGTCTACTAATTCAATAGTTTCTTGGAAAAAAACATGGCTTCATTTGATACAACACCTTTTACACGAAATGGATACATTAGATTTGGCCTTTTCTGATTACAGAATTGTTCTTGAATCAGTTGTTACATATTTAATTGAAAATGAAGAAATTATTTCTGGAAGAAACATTATTATGACAAAATCTATTGTTGAAGATGCCCATGCAATTGCTGAAGAAGATGAAGCTTCTGGCTTTTTTGGTCAAAGTACTAATAAAGATGATCAAAAAACAAATCGTGAAGATTCGAAAAGAAATTTGGGTAGGTTCAAAGAAGGATTGCGAACACAATTTGATATTAAAACAGTATTAGCATCCAACGATACATATTCAGACAATATACCATCACACAATATTCAGACTTTTGACTCTGATTATTCTCAAAATTTCGATGATGATGATGGTGATATATAATATATTTAATTTTCTTTGTCTTTTTGTTCTTTGTCTTTTTGTTCTTTGTCTTTTTGTATTCTTCTCATTAAATATGTATTTAAAATCCCTCTAAATGTTGTTGATAAACACATAGTATACCATATTTGTGTAAGATTATTAGAAAAATTTGTAGCAAGAAAAAATATTATTGTAGATAAAACTGTTCCATATCCAATAATGTTATACATGCCATATCCTTGTATCATGCCTTCGGTTACACAAGTTAGTCCACATATTAATTGAAATAAAGATGATGCCGGAATAACTTTATTTGCAAAATAGATTACTTTTTCATTTTTTGAAAATAACGTAAAAACTCTCTTACCAATTATAAAGTTACTAATCATGGCCAATATTGATACACTTGTTCCAAACCTATATAATTTTCTTTCAACAAAATGGGGTTTACTATATCTTGGAATTATAATTGGACAAATTAAACCAACAGAATATGTGAAAATATGCCCAATTTCGAATAACTGCATATTCAAAACGTGAGCAGCTGCAATAGAACCCGATAGATCCAAATGTTGTGCTTTACGAAATCCAATTAAACCCATTAAAGATAAACAAATTGCGCGCAATTGAATACTTAATCCTCTATTCACCAATAGTTTTATAATTTTAAAATCGATTTTTGAAAATTTAATTAATTTTTTCTTTAATAAAGATGAGTAAAACATTTGAAAACTTATTAATTCGGATATTACACTACCTAAAGCAATACCCTTAACACCCATTTTTGTCATAAGAATTGGATTCAAAATCATATTTGCTAATTGAGAATATAAGTTAATTTTTAATGGTGTATATACATCTCTTTGTCCCCTAAATGAAGCAAATGCGAGAGAATTTAATAATGCGAATCCTAAACTTAAAATTCTTATTTCTAAGTATTGTATGGCATAATTATAGGATGGTGCATTAGTTGGTATTATAGATTTTATTACAGGTTCTTTTAATATAAATATACCACTACTCAAAAATAATCCTATTAATCCAACTAATAATATACTTGAACTAATTACACTACCAACTTTATCATTATCTCCTATTGAATCATATTTTGAAATAATTGGTATGATTACAGTTGGTGTGAATGATGCAATCATAAAAATTGAGTTAAATATTCTATCTGATGTACCTTGTCCAGCCAAAATTGCGTCATTGTTTAATTTCGCAATCCAATAAGTATCCACAGCTCCAATTAAAGGATTCATTATAAAATTTACTAATGTACCCTTTGTAAGATCAAATATTTCCTTATTTGAAACAATATTTGAATTTGGTGGTTTTGGTTTTATCAAATTTTTAACAAATGATACTGGTATTTTCAAAGATACCATATCTATTTAAGTAAAAAACAATATAATTATATTACGAAAAATACTTTGCTAATAATAATGAACCTAAAAAAATATATTAATCTATATTTTTTTAGTTATGTTATAACTATTAATGGTTTTAAAACAAATTTCAAACAAGATTTTACCTTTATGATGCACTCATGTACATCATGTTTAGATTCTGACTCAACTGGCACTTGGTTACCAATTGGTTCAAAATCATCATTGCCCCCCGCCTCTGGCACTCCAATAAAAATTGCAAATCAAAATTATGTAATATGGAAAAATCCTAAAACAGATTCTTGGTCTCTTGTCAAAGACGTTTGTCCACATAGATTAGCACCACTATCACAAGGTAGAATTGATGAAGAAACCGGTTGTATTGAATGTCCTTATCACGGTTGGCAATTTTCTGAAACAGGAAAGTGTGTAAAAATACCACAATCAAAAAAAGGTGAAATCGGAAAAAATGTTGAATCAGTAGAAGTAATTGAAACAGGAGATATATTATGGGGAAAATTTGAATTAGAAAATGCCAATTTTAATAAAAGACCTGATATTGTTTTTCCAGAATTGAAGAATGTAAAAACGTGTTTAACAAGAGAATTACCTTATTCTTTTGATTTTATGGTTGAAAATTTTATGGATCCGGCACATATTCCATTTGCTCACCACGGTTTACAAGGTGTGCGTAGTGATGGAATTGATATTCCAATGCAAGTTCTTACATCAAAAGAAGATTCAAATGAATTAGAGATTCATTTTACCGATAGAATTATGGGAAAAATGCGAACTGGAATTGTTTCATTTACAAGTCCAACATATTATCATTTTAGGACATTAAATGCTACTAACCAATACAATATACAACTCATGGCATTATTAACACCAGTTTCTTTAGGAGTTACACGAATTCATTTGGTTTTTTTTGGCGCTAATACTCCAAATTTATTTCCAAAATGGATCTCGCATTCTTTTGGAAATAAATTTCTTGAAACAGACGTTTGGTTACATAACTGTGAAATAGCGGGTAATAAAATAATGAAATCTGAAAATAAAACATTATTAGAATCATATAATACACCAACCACTTCTGATATAGGACCAGTTATTTGGAGGAAATGGTGGCAAAATCATATGAGTCATATTCCAATATATTCAAACAATAATGATAACAATAAAATAAAAGAACTAACTCCAAAACAACAAAGAGATAGAACAAAACATATAGATTCTTGTATTCATTGTCAAACTGCTATACGTAGAGCTAAAGCTTTAAAATCATTATCGGTTACTTCTTTATTTTTTATAAAGCCATTTCCATTATTATCTACAGCTACTTTCATTATTTCACGATTTATTTCGACAAAAATACTTGATTTGATATATGGCGAAACTATGTATTAATTTCAGGATATTTTTATTGTGTTTAAATATGGTTAGTAGTAGTGACATTTTGAAAATACGGGCAATATATTCTGGAACCGAACAAAGAGAATTCTTTATGAAAAATCTATCTCAACAGTTTAGAAATTATTATATAGGTGTTTCTAATTTTCCAAATTATTATAAAACACACAATGACATAACAATTGACATTAATAATGTTAATGATGCTATAACAATTGCAGAAGAATTTACATCAACTGCCCAACAAGCATATTTTGAAGACTTTATTAATGGAGATATTTCCGTTTTGATTAAAGGGTATTATATCGCTCAAGGAAAGAGTGATATAACTAATTATTTTTCACCTGGGTTTCAATTAAATTTAAAATATGAAGGAAAAAATGTTTCATCTTTGAATGGTCCACCAGTTTCATTAAATAGTGATGCGTCGGGTTCACTCGAAGATCATATTAAATGGGCAAAATATATAATAGAGGATATTATAGTATCGACTGACGCAGAGTTTCCAACTATAGAAATAATAGAAGATACCAGTCTTTCTAATCCAAATATTCTTGGTTGGGCAGATGTTACCGCAACCCCAAATCCACAAATCGGAATAAATTATCAAAATCTACAAACTGGGGTTACTGGAGTGAAATACAATCTTAATGGTTCGAGAGATTCAGACAATAATCTTCATGAAACAGCTATTAATGTTATAGTTCTTGTACATGAAATATTACATATTCTTGGTATAGGTACTCATACAGAAGGTTGGCACAATAATATTAGCAATTTTTTTTATACTGGTATTTTTGGTTTTCAAGAATATAAAAAGTTATTACAAGATATTGGATATGATATTACCGGTTTAAGTGGTATTCCAATAGAAAATCATTTCGGCGCCGGAACACAACATGCACATTTTGAAGAAGGATTATATGAAAATTTTAGTCCAGAAATTCGTAAAAATTCAAATAATATAGTACATCCGTCTATTCCTACAGAAATTATGTCTGGATTTTTAGATGACATACATACAAGTAATAATGACCCATGGTATAGTAATTATATAAGTAAAATCAGTCTTGGTATTCTTCAAGATATTGGCTTTGGTGTCAATTATGATTCTATTTATGTTCAAAATCCACCTGCTGATCAAATTTATACTACTACTTCGACTTCTCAAAATTTAGTTTCTAAAAATAATTTTGAAAACTCAGAACAATCTTGGAATAGAACTGATTATCCTTTCGTAAAACGCACTTAAGCTGTTCTCCTTGATTTGACACTTCTACTCACAATTTAACATTGTATATGTATATATGCGAAAAACTCTTAAAAATAAAAGAATGAAGCCAAGAGGGCGTCAAACTCTTAAAAAAAAAGATAGTTTAGCTAATTTTGTTAAACTGGCAAAAAAATATAAACTTGTACAAAGTGGTTCTAAAAAACAAATTGCGGAAAGGCTTAGTGCCTCAAGGGGGAAATATTTATCTAAAACCGAAAAAAAACTTATATTACCTTATTTATCTAATAATGTAAATAAGAAATTGTTATTAAAAGACTAAATTATCAAAAAAAACAGGATTGTATAAGTCTTAATTTAGATATTAAAGTAATAGTCAACTAATGGCCCCATCATCTAAGCCTATAACTGAACATTCTCTTCCAGACAAATATATTTCGCGTAGAGGATATACAATTAAAAAACAAAGTCTAACACAACAAGAAGAGACAAAATTACGTAAAGAATTACATGTTCAACCATTTGAAAAGCAAAGGTTTTTAATTGAAAAATTTGGTAATTTGCCACCAAGTTTTAAAGTTTATTTAGAAAGTGTTAACAAATTTTATATACCTCGTTTTTATGGGATAAATAATTTTGGTCCTGCAATTGATAAAATTGGAGAAGTTGGAAATAAAATTAACTTAAAATTCAATGGAACATTGAGGGACTATCAAATTGATATTATGAATAACTTTTTAGAAATGTTTCGAAAAAACAAGGGTGGAATCCTCAATTTAAAAACTGGAGGCGGTAAGACGGCATTAGCCTTGTATTTGATTTCTATTATCAAAAAAAAGACATTAGTAGTTGTTCACAAAGAATTTCTTATGAATCAATGGATAGAACGCATTAATCAGTTTTTACCAAATGCAAGAATTGGTATTATTCAAGCAAACAAAATTAAAATTGATAATTGCGATATTGTTATTGGAATGTTACAATCTATTTCTCAGAAAAATTATCCTGAAAATACATTTTCCAGTTTTGGATTGAATATATTAGATGAGATTCATAATTTTGCAAGTAATTGTTACAGTAAAGCATTTCCAAAAATTGCAACTCAATATAATTTAGGACTAAGTGCTACAGTTCAACGAAAAGATAATATGGAAAGAATATTAACTTGGCACATAGGTCCTGTATATAGTCCAGATGGTAAAAATACAAATTTTGGAAATGTTTTATGTTATATGCTTCCTTTTAAAGATTCAGAATATCAGCAAACTTTCTACAATGCAAAAGGTAATTCTAATATGCCAAAGATGATTAATAGGTTAGTTGAGTCGCCAAATCGGGAAAATCTAATATTAGATATTATTAAACATTTCCATTCAATTGGGAGGAAAATATTAGTTCTTAGTGAACGGAGAAGACAGGTAGAAGCTTTGAATAAAAAATTAGATTCTATGAAAATATCAAATGGATTGTGTATTGGAGGAATTAAGCAATCTCAATTAGATGATGTTATAAAAACAAATGTGTTATTAGCAACATATAGTTATGTACAAGAAGCTTTTGATGTACCAGAATTAAATACTCTAATATTTGCTACTCCAAAAAGTGATATAATCCAAGCGACTGGTAGGATTTTAAGACAAACCCCCGAAAATAGAAAATTTGTTCCAATAATAGTAGATATTGTTGATTCAACGGCCGGATTTATAAAAAAATCAAGTACAAGAAAGAAATATTATAAAAAATGTCAATTTTCCATTAATGATGTTGAAAATACAGAGAGTATTATAATTCAAACCTCGAAACTTTAAAATATAGATATTTTTGGTTAATAATCATCTATGTATGATGCGCTTAGGATTAGCGCTTTCATTTTTTTTGAATATGTGTAATTGTTTTTTTTACTCAAACGTGAACAACCTCTCTCTTAAACGTATTATTGTTAGAGTGAATAATGCTAAAGATTATAAATATGCGTCTGAATATTACTCTTTTTTAAAGGAGCAAAATCAATTGGATAAATCAGTTGAATCAAATTTCTTCAAATTTTTAAAAACTGGTGGTCAAGAAGCTAAAAATCAATACATAGATTTTGCTAAAAATCGTGAACATAATTACAGAATTTTTGAAAAAAACTACCAATTAATATCTGAATACAATAGCCACAATAATGATTGTAAACTTGAGTTTAATAAATTTACAGACAAAGTTGATACAACATACAAAACTGATAATGACGAACCATATTCAGATTTAATGCGAATGAAAGAACCAATAAATAGTTCATTCAATTTTTTTTTTGGAAAAACAATCAATAAAATATATAAAGCTATAAAATATTTCAAAATATATCAAAATCTACCAGAAAAATTTATTTGGGATGAAAATATCTTATCTGAAGTTAAAAATCAAGGTCAATGTGGTTCTTGTTGGGCGTTTTCAACGACATCATCCATAGAATCTCTAATGAGAATTAATAATTATACTGTTGATAGACTATCAGAACAACAATTGGTCGACTGTTCTAAAGAGAATTATGGTTGTGGTGGTGGATTAATGCATTTAGCATTAGATTATGTAATCGAAAATAAGGGTCTTATATCAAACAATGAATATAAATATGTTGCTCAACAACAAAGTTGTGGTACCGACTGTTTTGACGAAGGTTGTTTAGTCAGTAATCACTCTTTTATTGCAAAAAATAATGTTATTGGCTCTAATATTACAGGTTATGAATACATTATTCCAAAATCAAAAATAGATATTATGGCTTCTCTACAAAATGGACCAATAACAATCGCTTTGGACGCTAATTCATTCATATTTAGATTTTACAAAAGTGGAATTATTGATATTCCTTCAAATATGTCAGAAGAAATTAATCATGCGGTTTTATTAACAGGATATGACAAAGATGAAAATGGTACCTATTGGATCATACAAAACAGTTGGGGTAAGGATTGGGGCGATAATGGTTTTGTAAAAGTTAGAGCTAGAAATGGCGATGGAGTTTTATTATCACAACTATACGGCGTTTATCCTAAATATAAATAACATTTTACATTTATAAATGAGAATGAACTTCCTTAAAAAAAATATCAAATGGGTTTGTCATCATGCTCATTTGGATAAATCAAATATTATCAATAAAGACTTATTAATACAATCAGATAGACATATGAGAGATAAATGGTATATTATGGATACTATTAAAAAAAATATACAAGACATGATCTTTCCCATAGAATTGGACAATCAATACTAAAAATAGTTTCTCAAAATTGTAAACATATTAGAACATTTGTTGATATAGATAAAGTTGTTGGTTTAATGTGTATTGAAGAAACTGAAAAGCAAAAAATAAAGTGGAAATCAAGAGGAATAACAATACAAACTGCTACACAACCATTACAGGGAATTGTCGGATGTGATGAAAATTTAAAACTTTTTGAAACTGCTACAAAAATAACAGATATCGTAGGTTGCTTACCTAGTAGAGATTATAATGGATTTGAGGAACATTTAGATATTGCATTCTCTACAGCAAAAAGACTTGGAAAACCATTAGAAGCTCATTTAGACCAACTCAATATTCCAATTGAAAATGAAACAGAAATTTTTTGTGATTTTGTTGAAAAATATGAATACCAAGGAAAAGCTCGTTCTATTCATTCAATTAGTTTAGCATGTCAGCCTATTGAAAAACAAAAAGAAATTGCACAAAGACTCAGAAAACTTGATATAGGAGTTGTTGTCTGTCCATCCGCAGCAATATCAATGACTCAACACAGCAATTATAATGCACCAATACATAATTCTATGGCACCAGTTCAAATTTTATATGAACAAGGTGTCAATGTTGGATTAGGAATTGATAATATTAATGACCTATTTATGCCATTATGTGATGGAGATCTACATTTTGAATTAAGATTATTGGCAGAAGCAAACAGGATTTACAATATAAATATTTTAGAACAAATCGCTGAAAATAAAATGGGATTTTAAAATCAATAGCCAAATTGAGGCTTGAACCACTTCTTGTAATTTAAAAATCCTTCTACTGGAGAATCTTCATCTTCTATTGGAGACTCTTCATCTTCTATT
>MDSV01043917.1_pt1 | contig 29682 bp, 28 predicted proteins | sample 810851 | NCBI WGS metagenome assembly MDSV01 (sample SAMN05326640, study PRJNA326480) | marine metagenome | isolation source: seawater | place: Atlantic Ocean: North East | collected 2012 | reverse complement strand
TTTAGTTTTTTATGATTTTGAAACGTGCTCTTCAAATGTTTCTTATGGTCAAATTATTCAGGCTGCGGCCGTTCTTGTTAATGATAATTTCCAAGAGTTAGATAGATATGAAGGGCGATGTAAGTTAAGTCCTGGAATTGTTCCAGAAGCTATGGCTTTGTTGGTAAATAAAACTACTCCAAAAATGCTTAAGGAAACCAATTTATCGCATTATCAAATGGTTAGACAATTAGTAGATAAATTTAAAGATTGGAAAAATTCAATTTTTATTGGCTATAATTCAATTAATTTTGATGAAGAATTTTTAAGAAGAACCTTATTTAAAAATCTTGAGTATCCTTATTTAACAAATACTAACGGCAATGAAAGAGGAGATCTGTTTAGTCTAGCCAGAGCTTGTCATCTTTATTACCCGAACTGTATCAAAACTCCAATAAGTGACAAAAATAATCCAGTTTTTAAGTTAGAAAGATTAGCTCCGATGAATGATATAAAACATGATCAAGCACACTCGGCAATGGGTGATGTATTAGCAACTGTTGAAATAGCAAAACTTTTAAATAAAAAAGCACCAAATGTTTGGAAGGCTAGTTTAATGACAACAAATAAAGATAAAAGCTTTCAATTAATTAGAAGTGAAGAATTATTTTGTACAGATTTTTTCTATTATGGAAGATCAATTCCCTTTGTATTAACATTTGTGTGTCAACATCCGCAATGGGGTTACCCAATGTGTTTTGATTTAAAAGCTGATCCTTCTTATTATTTCAATTTGTCGCTGCAAGAATTGAAAAAGGAATTAAATAAAAAACCAAAAATTATAAGAACGATCAAACATAAAAAACATCCTATAATAATGAACTCAAGTTATGGAATGAATTTTGAAAGTTACAAGCAGCTAGGTATAAAAAAACTAAAACAAAGAGCAAAATTGATCAAGGCAAATAAAGAATTTGTAAAAAAAGTAATACAAATTTTAGATGATGAAGCACGGGAGAAATCTGAATTAGATTCACAATTAGATGTTTATGCAGAAGAGTCTATATATACAAAATTTGCCTTGGCAGAAGATAGTAAAATTATGCCTGAATTTCACAAAGTGGACTGGAAAGATAAATTTTCAGTTTTACAAAGATTTAAGGACGACAGGATGCAATATTTTGGAAAAAAAATTCTTTATGAAGAAAGCCCACAATCTTTGCCAAAAGAAGAATATAACATTATTCATAAAGAGGTGGCTTCAAGAATTTTGAGCACAAATGATGAAAAATGGAACACAATACCAAGAACTTATAATGAAATAGATACTTTAAGAAATAAATTCAAAAATGATGAAGAAAAACTTAGATCACTTGATCACATTAATTCTTATATTGAAGATATGGAAAAAATGTATCAAAAGGTTAGTTGACATTGAATAAAAAATTATTAGATTGAAATTATCTTATGCCTACTAAAAATGTCACTGATGAAAATTTTGAAACAGAAGTATTAAAATCTGATAAACCAGTCGTAGTTGATTTTTGGGCAGAGTGGTGTGGCCCTTGTAAGCAAGTAGCTCCTATTCTTGAAGAAATTTCTAATGAAATGAAGGATCAAATTGTAGTAGCCAAACATAATATTGATGAACAACCCAATCAACCAACAAAATGGGGAATACGTGGAATTCCTACAATGCTTCTTTTTAAAGATAAAGAACTAAAAGCTACAAAAGTTGGAGCTACCACAAAATCAAATATTGTTTCTTGGATAAAGGAAAATATTTAGTTTAAATTTAAAACTTCTCCAGCCAGATATAGGGATCCAGTAATAATAATTATATCATTATCTTTTAAATCTATTGATTCAATTGCTTCTTTAATTGATTTTTTATAATTAATATTTTTTAAATTTTTTAATTTTTTCATTAAATCTTCACCATTAATAGCATTAGGCTGGTTAGGAATATCTACAGTTGTTAAAGAAGATATTTTATCTTTGAAATAATTAGTATATTCCACATGATTTTTATTGCTCATCATTCCCAAAATTATATGTTTGTTGCATCCTAGTGAATTTAAATGCTTGCTTAAAACACTAGCTCCAAGAGGGTTATGTGAGCCATCAATATAAATTTTATTTTTTTTTACTAAATCTTTTAATTTTCCATTTTTAATTTCTGAAAATCTTGCAATACTCTTAATTTTTTTTATTCCATTTTTAATATTTTGATCTGAAACATTTATTTCTTCTATATTTCTTATAGTAGCAATTGCTGTTGAAATATTAGATAATTGGAATTCGCCTTCTAAATTTGGAAGTGGAAGCTTAAGGCCTCCATATTGATCTTCATAATAAAAAAATCCATTTTCATTTAAGGAGTAATTAAAGTCGTTACCAAAAATTATTTTTTTTGAATAATTTTTTTTAATTGCGCCTTCTATTTTATTTAAAATCTTATTTGAGCTTTGTTTTGAAACAATAACTTTTGAAGTTAATAAAGATGAAGTTTTTTCAAAAATTATTTGATCTATTGTTTGTTCATTTTTTGGAAGCCAATCTAAGTGGTCTAAGCCAATAGCTGTAATAATGCTTGCTAAATTTGATTTAATTATAGAACATGCGTCTGCCCTGTGAAATAAACCACTTTCTAAAAGGTTAATGTTATTTTTAAAGTTTTTTGCATTATAAAAATAAGCAGCTGTTAATATTTCAAAATAAGTAATAGGTTCACCTGCATTTATATCCTCTACTTCAGTTAATAATTTTACAAGATTTTTGTCAGAAATTTCATGATCATTATATACAAATCTTTCATTAATTTTTTGTATATGTGGACTTGTGTAGATATTACAATTTATATTAGCATCTTTGAGTATGGCCCTAATTGCTTGAATTGTAGAATATTTTCCATTTGTTCCTACTATTGATATATATTTTAAATTGTCTTGGGGGTCTCCTAGTTTTTTGCAAAGCCTCTTAATTCGATCTAAACTTAAATCTATTTCTTTAGGATGCAGTCGAAGCAGTCTTTCTAAAATCTTTTGAACTTTCATGAGATTCTTCTAGACTTTCTGGTATATGTTTTTCTTTTTTTAAAATAATGTTTGCTAATTTTTTTATAGTTTCTTTCAATTCTTTTCTACTTTCAAGCGTAATATCAGCCAAACCTGATTTCATTAATCCTGGAGCTGTACCAAAATCATCAGGAATTTGATCTGTGCCTTTTAAAATATTGGCAGTGACTCTCTTTCCTGAAAAAAGTAAATTTTCAACACATTTAGACTCAATAATAATAAAATCGTGCATGAAAAAACTAGAAGCATAAGTTCCTCCAGCAGTAGCACGTGCGGCAACACAAAATGTTGGGATACCATTTTTTTTAATCTCATTCATTGCAATTATGCTTTTTGTCATTCCAGCTAAACCCGTGACACCTGTGTGAACATCAATACCTGAGCTTTGGTAGACGGTAATCCAAATATCAACTTTTTTTTGAACAGCTATGTTAGCTACTTTTAAAAAATGTTCATTTTCAGCCGGACCAAATCTTCCTGCTCCAAATTTTGGATTAAAACAAACTACAGCTGCACTCAAATTAGAAACATTTCCAGTAGCGCAAATCAAAGCTGTTTCCTGTCCAGTCACCTTTCTGTATTTCTTAATTTTGTTTATATATTTGTAACCTTCGCGCGCACCATCTTTAACTTCAAAATTTAAAGGATCTGGGTTGATGCTGTCGGGAGCTTCAATAATTTCATAAGCAGAATCAAAAAGATGATCCAAACGTAATTTGGGAGGCAAATCAAAATGAAATGAACATTCACAAATGTAGGAATTGTTATACAAATCTGGTTTATAAGAAATTTTCTTACATTGCGGGCAATTTTTCCAATCGGTAGCTTCTTGGTTTGCTGGTTGTTTTTTAAATATTTGTTTTACTTTAATACCAATTTTTTTCCATCGACTAATCCAATTCATGATATTTTCCTTTTCAAATTTTTTACCATATTAAAGACATTTGTGACAGGATTTTGTTTATTTTTGATTGATTGTGAGATTTTTTTACAAATTTCAGACCCTACAACACATCCATCTGAAGAAGTAAACGATGAAATATTTTTACTTGTTATTCCAAAGCCGATTACTAGATTTTTGTTTTTATTTTTAATTATTTTTTTAACTTTATTATAATTTTTTAAAATTATTTTAGGTGAGATTTTAAGTTTTCCACCCGTAGTACTTAACATGCTAATATAGTACAACATAGCATGTGAGTCATTTATAATTTTTTTCATTCTAATCATTGAGGTGGTTGGAGACAAAAGCTGGACAAAACAAATAGAATTTTTTTTACATTTTTTTGCAAAAATCTTATTATCTGGCCAAGGTAGATCAACTACAATTAAACCATCAACACCAATTTTTCTACAATCTTTTAAAAATTTACTTTCTCCATATTGATAAATCATATTATAATAACCCATAAGAATTATTGGTTTTGTATTTTTATTTTTTTTAAAATTATTAACAATTTGAAAAACATCTTTCATTTTCATACCATTTTTAATTGCACGGTAAGAAGAAGTTTGTATTTGCCCCCCATCAGCTATTGGTGTGTTATGAGGAAATCCTAATTCACAAATATCTGCATATTTTGAAATTGCATTTAATATTTCAAGAGATTTTCTTTTAGTATTATCGCCAGCTACAGTATAAGTAAGTAAAGCTGGTCTTTTTTCATTTTTACACTTCTGAAAAGCCAAACTGATTGACGATATAGTCATTATTTTTTTCCTAATCTTTGTTTTAAAATATCTCGATCTTTTTTTGCATCTCCACATGAGTTTACAATTATAATTGTATCTCTAGAAAATTTTGGTGCAATTTTAATAGCTTCTGCAAATGCATGACTTGGTTCTAAGCTTGGATTTAAACCTTCAAATTTAGTAACTAACTGATAGGCATTTAAAGCTTCTTCATCAGTGGCTGCACAATACCTTGCCCTTTTCGTATCTTTCAGAAAACAATGCAAAGGAGAAACTCCACTATAGTCAAGTCCAGCTGAGATTGACTCAGTTTCTTCAATTTGACCATCTGAGTTTTGTACTACATATTGCATAGCGCCATGCAAAACTCCAATCTTGGAATTATAAGTTAAAGGTGCAGCATGTTTCTTCGAATTTTTGGGACCACCTGCTTCAACGCCAATAAATTCAACTTGCTTTTTGTCGTAGTGCATAAATTCATTCCAAAAACCAAAACTTGATGAACCTCCTCCAACACAATTTAATAATTTTAATTTTTTTGGAATTTCCCCAAACTCTTCTTTTATCTGTATTGAAAGTTCTCTAGAAATCTGTGATGTGCTCCACCCACAAATTTTCACAAAAATATTAGGTCCTACTGTAGAACCAACGCACATATGTGTGGTATCGCAATTTGATACCCAATATCTCATGCATTCACTAACAGCATCTATAAGAGTCTGACTGCCTGTATAAACAGGAACTATTTCTGCACCATTTTTTCGCATCGCATCACAATTAGGTTTTTGCCTTTTGATATCTTTTGCACCCATAAATATTTTACATTTTAAACCAAATTTTTTTGCAGCCATGCTTAGCATTTTTCCGGCGTATCCAGCTCCAGTGTCTCCAACTATGTATTTTTTTCCAGCTCTTTTAGCAATAAGACTGTGAACGGTAGCATTATAAATTTTATGAGCTCCACCGTTGGCTTCAGACACAACTTTTGACCATATTTCAGCTCCACCCAAATGTTCTGTTAAGTTTTCAAGTTTTATAAAGGGAGTTGGGGCACCCACCCAATTTTTAAAATAATAATCTCTTTCTTGGATAAATTTTTTATCTTTTCTTAATCTTTCAAATAAAATAGTAAGATCTTCTACAGGTTTTTTTAAAGTTTCAGGTATAAAGTTTCCGCCAAACTTTCCCCAAAAACCGTTTTTGTCGTGTTGGTCAATTAAAGGTATACCTTTTTTTATTCTAGTCATTAAATTATTCTTTAATGGAATTAGACACTTTATCTATGTTTTCTTCAATATTTCCTTTAATCAAACTTCTTCCCATAATTATTTTATTTGCCCCATTTTCTATACTTTCTTTCGGAGTACAAATTCGTTTTTGATCATCTTTTAAATCATTTTTCATACGAATCCCTGGGGTGAAAATTAGGAGTTGATTACCTAATATCTCTCTTACAATTTTAGCCTCATGTCCAGAACATACAACACCTACCTGTGTTTCGTTGGCTATTTTTGCTAAGTTTTTAACTTGTTGTTTAACCGAGCTGTTATTTCCCATATCTTTTAGATCGCTATCATTTAATGCGGTTAGAACAGTGACCATCATTATTTTTGGTTTAGATTTTATTTCACTTGCTGCTGTTTTGGCTTTTTCAATCATAAGTTTTCCACCTTGCCCATGTATTGTTATAAATCCAAAATCTATATCATTTAGTGCTTTAATAGCTTTATAAACCGTCTCAGGAATATCTTTTAATTTTAAATCCAGCATCAAGTTTGTTATGCCAATTTCGTTAAACTTTTTCACACCTACTTTTCCATGAGCGTTAAAAAATTCTAAGCCGAGTTTAACCGTAAAAATTTTGTCTTTTACTATCTTTGTAATATTAATTGCTTCGTTCAGGTTTGTGGTGTCTAGGGCAAGAATAATTTTGTTCACTGATTTCTAATTATATTTCAATTAGTATCAGATATTTTGTTTTCAGTAAAATTTTTGTTTAATCGATCAAAAAAAGCTTTGCCCATTTTCCATTTAATAGCCTTTTTTTCAGGTATTTGAACTAGAGTTGAATTTTTTGGGTTTCTACCAGTTCTTGCTTTTCTTAGAGTTGTTTTAAAAATTCCAAAACCTCTAATTTCTATATTTTCTCCTCTACAAAGAGCATCGACTAGTTCATTAAAAATTATTTCTAAAATTTTTTCTGCATCTTTACGAAGGATATTTGGATGGAGGTTGCATATTTTTTGCAACAATTCCGATCGAACCATAAGTTTATAATTAATAAAGTTATTTTTTATCTTTTTTTTTCATTAGCGGCCCAAGTATTTCTCCTAATACCCCACCAGAATCTTTAGATCCATATTTTTTTACAGCTTCTTTAGTTTGTTGTTCTTCAAGAGCTTTAATGGATAATACTACTTTCTTTTTGTTCTTGTCTAATTCAATAATCATTGCATCTACTTTATCTCCCTGTGCAAATCTAGATGGACGTGCATTCTCTGTTTCTTTTGCTAAGTGGTTCTTTTTAATTAAAAATGGAAAGTTTTTACTTCCTGTTTTAACATAAATTCCATTTTTCGAAGTACTTGCAACAATTGCAGTAATTACATCGGATACGTTTTTGTTCATAAAGAATTCAAATGGATCATCAGTCAGTTGTTTTATTCCTAACCTTATTTTTTCACTTTCTTGATTTATCTCTAATATTTTAAATTTAATTGATTGATTTTTTTTGTATTTTTCTAATTCTGTATCTTTTTCTTCCCAACTCAGGTCCTTATAATGAATCATTCCATCCAACTCAGTATCTTTTATTGAAACAAACAATCCGTAGTCGGTTATATTTTTTACCATACCTTCAAATTGATCACCAACTTTGTGATCCTGGGCAAATTTTATCCATGGATTAACCTGTGTATTTTTGTAACTTAGAGAAAGTCTTCTTTTCTCAATATCTTTTTCCAAAAGCTCAACCTTTACTTTTTGAGATGTTGATAATATTTTTCCCGGATGAATATTTTTTTTAGTCCAAGACAACTCTGATTGATGTATTAAACCTTCCAAGCCTTCTTCCAGTTTACAAAAAACTCCATAGTCCATAACTTTACTTACAACTGCATCGTATTTTTCGCCGATTTCATATTTATTTATTATTTTTGAATATGGGTCTTCTGTAAGATGTTTTATACTTACACTAATTTTCTTTTTTTCTGTTTCAATTTTGGTGACTTTAACTTTGATTGATTGTCCAATTGACAATAATTCTGATGGTTTGTTAATTCTGCTCCAAGAAATATCTGTTATATGTAATAGAGCATCCACACCATTCAAATCAACAAACACACCCCAGTCAGTTAGATTTTTTACAATACCTTGAATAACATCACCCTCTTTTATTTTAGCAATAATTTTGTCTCTATCTTTGTCTCTAATTCTTTCCATAATAGCACGTCTAGATAAAACAATATTACCTCTCTTTTTATCCAGTTTTACACATTCAAAGGTTTGTGGAGTATTCATTAAATGATCAAAGTTTTTTAATGGTCTTAAATCAACTTGAGAACCAGGCAGGAAACAAAGACATGAGTCAACGTTTACAATAAAACCTCCTTTACATCTTGAGATTATAGAACCCTTAACATCTTCTTTATTTTCAAAAGCTTTTTCCATTTTTTTCCAAGATTTCGCCCGTCTAGCTTTTTCTCTGCTAACAACAATTTCTCCATCTCTATTTTCTATTTTTTCTAACAGGACATCTACTTTTGACCCAATCTGAATTTTATTAATTTCTTCTGTAAGTTTAAATTCTTCTATTGGTATTGCTCCAGAACTTTTTAGCCCCAAGTCTACAAAAACAAATTTTTTTCCAATTTCTTCTACAGTTGCTGTTGCTATTTCGCCTTCTTTGAATTTTCTATTTCCAAGGTCTTCTGATAGTAGAGTTTCAAATTCCTTACGGGAACCACTCTTATCTTGCTTTAATATTTCTTCCATATTTTAATAATAATTTTCTTTCAATATTTTTTGACATTTTAGCTATCACAGCTTTTTTACTTAAAACGTCGGTCCGTATTAGTACAGCATCATGCATTTTTTTCAAAGGGCTATTTTTCCTTGATTTATCCATGCGAGTCCTGCTTTGGAGACTACCTTTTACAATTTTTAAAGGCACTTTCTTTTTTAAATCACGCCATCTTCTTAGGCTTGCGGTATTCAAATTACATTTAAAATAAAAAGCTACATCATAACGAGGATTTTTTTTTAATATTGTACTTGCTGCGTCGCGACCTTCACATAAAAGTCTTGGGTATTTTCTAATAATTTTCTTTTGAAATGCTTTTGTTATAGCGCGCACATTTTTATTTTGGGATAAAATAGCAACATGATTACTAATTTTTTGATTGTGTAAATCAAGCCTAGTTATTTTTTTATAATTTAATTTTTTAAATTTTTTTTTAAGAAATGGGATTATTTTTTTCGGTTTGTATTTTAAAATCAAAAGACTTGCGTAGCGAAAAAGTAATCCAGAATTTATACAAAAGAGTTTATACTTTTTAGCAATAACTTTACTAGAAAAACTTTTGCCACTAGCAGATTCTCCATCACAAGCTATACGTAAAGGTAATTTTCTATTTTGTGGCAATTTTACCTCCTAAGCTTTTAATTATAGAAATAAAACCTGGAAAACTTGTATAAGTTGAGTCAAAACTTTTTATTTTTGTTTTGATACCTGTGGTTAATGAAATAATCGCTGCTACGAGATTTATTCTGTGATCTCCTGGTATATTTATAATTAAAGATTTATTTTTAGTTGAAATATTTTTTTTACCATAAATTATCATACCGTTACTCTTTGTAATTTTACATTTTATTCCAACCTGAATTAAAATTTTTTTCATTTCTAATAGTCTATTTGTTTCTTTATGAATTAATTCTTGGCATTGATAGAATTTGCTAATTCCATCTTGCATTGCAGCGCATGCGAACAAAATAGGTAATTCATCAATAAATTTTGCTACATTTTCAGAAACGGTTACTGGTTTTAATTTACTACCGTAGGCTACAATAGTTCCTACAAGTTCTCCAGAATTTAAATCTTTTTTTAAATTTTTTATTTCAATACGCCCACTCATTTTTTTTAATATCTTTATAAATCCAATTCTTTTGTCATCGCACAAAATTCCTGGAAGAACTATTTTTGAACCTGGTGTTAAAAGAGCAAGGCAAATAAGAAAGGCAGCTGAACTTGGATCATTACCGACTGAATAGTTAAAAGAATATAAATTTTTTTGGCCTCTTAAATGTATTAGGTTAGTTTTTTTTGTTTTATTAATTTTTATATCACAACCAATTTTTTTTAAAAAAATCTCTGTATGGGTTCTCGAACTTTTTTCTTTAAGTTCCTCAACAGTAGTTATTCCAGGAGTCGACAAAGCTGAAAGAAGTATCAACCCTTTTACTTGGCTGCTGCCTTTTGTTTCTTTATGTTTTTGAGCTAGAGGCCATGAGGTCCCCTCCATTGTAAGAGGTAAAGTTTTTTTTTTAGGATAAAAATAGGCCCCAATTTTCTCTAATGGCTCTATAACTCTTGTGAAGTCACGTTGGTTTGCTGATGCATCTCCATACATATAAAATTTTGCAGGAATTGTTGAAAGCAATCCCGAAAGCAGTCGTGCTGTTGTTAGAGAATTACCAATATAAAGGCGAGTTATATTTTTTTTAATTCTAAAAGAATTTAATCCGTTACCATATACAGAATAGTAATTTTCTCTCCTAACTATTTTTACGTTTAGTTTCCTAAGAGCTCTTAAACAGTCAAGAACATCTGTTGATTCCAGTAGATTATAAATTTTACTTTCCCCAATACATTGTGAAGCTAAAAGTAAAGCTCTAATCGAACAAGATTTGTCTCCAGGAATTTTTACTATTTTATTAAATTTTTCAATTTTATTATTTATTAAAACAGATTTTTTTTTCATTATATATTAGATGGTAAAATCTTCACCAAAATATAATTTTTTTGCTTCAGACGTGCTTACAATTTGTCTAGGGGTACCATTAGCCACAATAGTTCCATTTGCAATTACATATGCACGATCTACAACACTCAAAAGTTGCGAAGCATTATGATCTGATACTAATACTGCGCAACCCCTAGCTTGTAATTTTAACAGTAATGCTTTGATATCTTGTATTGAGAGTAAATCTACACCTGCAAAAGGTTCATCAAGTAGCAGTACACTGGGATTATTTACCAAACATCTTGCAATTTCTGTTCTACGTCTTTCTCCACCTGACAATGCTGTCGCTTTAACATCTCTTAAATGTGTTATTGAAAATTCAGCCATTAATTTTTCAACAATTTCTTCTTGCTCTGATCTTTTTTTTTTTACTATTTGTGCAATAGATAATAAATTCTCATAAACAGTAAGTCCTCGAAAAATTGAAGTTTGTTGAGGTAAATAAGCAATTCCTAATTTCGACCTTTCGTGAATAGCTAGGTTAGTTAGCTTTGCGTTATTTAAAAATATATCTCCAAAATCAGGTCTTAGTAACCCCAAAACTATATTCATACATGTGCTTTTCCCAGCACCATTACTACCTAATAAACCAAGCATCTCCCCTTTATTTAAATGCAAGTCAATTTTTCTCAAAATAATTCTTTCAGAAAAAGATTTAGATATATTTTTAAGAGACAATATAGGTTTAGATTTGAACTTTATGATTCTAAACTTTTTTGTATTTATCATTTAATTACTTTCATTTTTATTTTTTCATCATTAAACATTGAAACTTTGAAATATTTTGTTTCAAAATCATAGTCAATTTTATCTGCCCTTAGAGATCCAGTATTATAATCTAACTTTACATTATTATAGATTTGTACTGAATTTTCAGTAGCCAAAAGATCTAAATTGTCTGAGAAAATTTCTGTTTCACCGTCATTAGCATAAACACTTTTTTCAAAAAAACAATCATACGACTCTTTGTTAAACGAACCTTGCGCAGATGTTATATTTACAATTCTACCATCACTTAAGTAGATAATTACATGCATATTATTCATATAAACAATAGATTCATTTTCTTTCAGTATTTCGGCTGTTTCGGCTTCGACCGTAAATGGGTTGTTATTATATAAACCATTATATTTTACATTTTCAAAAGATGTACTTTGTTCATCGCTAAGTTTATTTTCTGGACCTTTTTCAAGATTTTTAATATCTACAGTCTCATTTCTATTTAGATTAGGATAATAAAAATAAGTTAAAATAATTAAACCAAATCCTATTAAAAAAAGAATTAATTTAGTTTTATCTTGTTTGATCATTTTATACCTCTTCGGAGGCAATGATGAAGATGTATTACACCAACGATTTTTTTTATTTTCTTTTTACCATCTTTGTTTTTTGTAACTAAAAGGGTAGATATTTCTAAAGAATTCATTTTTTCGATTGCTGATAAAGCAGGCGCTGTATCAGAAATCCAACTAGGATTTTGAGTACAAACCTCAACTAATTTTTTTTTAAAAAGATTGTTGCTATTACGTCTTATATCACCATCAGTAATTAAACTTATTTTTCCATTATTTTCTTTAACACAGACAATTCCCAATTTTTTTTTAGACATTTCTTTTATTGCATCCTGCATAGAACGATTAGAAGAAACTAGCGGGACACCCTTTCCAGTTGCCATTATTTCTTTTACTTGAATCAAAGCTGTCGCTAAAGAACCAGAAGGATGAGTTGAAACAAATTTTTTATTACTCCATTTTTTTTTACTCATACAAGCAATTGATAAAGAATCACCCCACGCAAGGAACATTAACGAAGAAGAGGTTGGGGCCAAACTTAAACCCGCCTCAGTGACTTTAGGTAATAATATTTTTACCGTAGAATTTCTAAGCAACATAGAAGAAGATTTGCAGCTTACACCTATAACAGAAATTTTATTTCGATTTGCGTATCTTATAATACTATTTAATTCTGAAGACTCTCCCGAAACACTAAATACTAAAAGTATGTCTTGATTTTTTTGAATAGCCCCTAAACCACCATGCTGTAAATCATTAGCAGAAAAAGCAACACTTGGTGTACCCAAACTAGACAATGTTGCGGAAACCTTTAAGCCTATAAGATAGCTTTTGCCTACTCCCACTACTATACACTTACCTTTTGTTTTAGAAATTAAATTAACTGCTTTTGAAAAATTTGAGGATTTGTTAAAACTATTAGATAACTTTTTCAAAGCTTGTATTTCTATATCGATAGTTTTTTTTGCTATTTGTAAATCTTTATTCATTAGTGATCAAAAATTTTATCTATGCCCAGATTATCCAATTCAATTCGTGTATCAACAAATTCCATACACTTCATAAAAATATCGTATTTTTTTTCTCTTTTTAACATAGCTTCTAACTTTGTCTTAATTAAGAATAAATGTTGAACATCTCCAGCTGCATATTCTTTTTCTTTTTGTGAATATTCTGAAATATCTTTTGCCCAGTCAGACGATGCTATTTTTTTATCTAAGCGAACTCCTGCAAACTCTTGACATAGGGCAGACAAACCATGTTCATTACTATATTTACGTGCCAGTCTGCTACAAACTTTAGTATCAAAAAGATTGGTAATTTTACAATTAGGCTTTAAGAAATTTTCAATCGCACTTTTATCCTTTCGAGAAAAATGTATCACTATTTGAACTTTTGGATCATTTAAAACTTTCACAAGATTTGGAGTCTCAAAATTTTTATTAGGCTGAACTAAATAAATTTCATTACTATCTTTTCCACAGATTTGAATCAAACAAAGACGATCAGTTCCTTTTTTACCAACATCAAGCCCGGTAAATTCCGAGTCAACCATTGCTATACCATCTTTTCTTAAAGATTTAACAAGTTCATCTGGTATATCTCTACATGTATGAATGTGAATTTTTGGCATAGTTGTTTTCTTTATATATAATTGTATTCTTAAAATAAAAGAAAAATGCAAAATAATCAAAAAATAATAGCAATTTTTGGCGCAAGTGGATTTATTGGCAAACATTTAATACGTCATTTAACTAATTCTGACTATCGAGTTAAAGCAGCAAGCAGAAACCCCTACCTATCCGGTTATTTGAAACCTCTAGGTAATCCGGGGCAGATTGAACTTTTTAAAACCAATATATTTAATCCAGAGGATGTTAAGAAAGTATTAAAAAATTGTGATTACGTAATTAATCTTGTGGGTATACTCCATGAAAGTGGAAAACAAAAATTTGACCAAATCCATGCAAGTTTTCCATATCTATTGAGTAATTTGTGTAATGAATTAGGAGTTAAAAAATTAATTCACATTAGTGCTCTTGGAGTGGAAAAGAAACATGTTTCAAAATATATGATATCAAAACTTGAAGGAGAAAAAAATATTCGAGATCAATTTAAATCAGCAGTTATTTTAAGACCCTCGGTAGTATTTGGACCTGATGATAAATTTTTTAATACATTTGCATCACTTACTCAATTTTCACCTATATTACCTCTTATAGGAGGAGGTAAAACAAAATTTTCACCAGTTTATGTAGGTGATGTATCTAGAGCAATAGTCAAGGCTTTAGAAATCAATAGCGATGATACTAAAATTTATGAACTGGGTGGACCTGAGAATTATACTTTTAAGCAACTCATGGAAATATTATTGTCAGAAATAAAAAAGAAGAGATTTTTCATATCCATTCCTTTTGGTATAGCAAAGGCCCAATCCTACTTTTTACAAATGATGCCTAATCCACTATTAACTCCAGACCAAGTTGAAATATTAAAACATAATAATATTATTTCAGGATTATATCCAACTTTACAAGACCTTGGTATTAAAGGAAAAAATATTCGTGAAATATTACCAAAGTATATTTATAGATTTAGATCTGGTGGGCAGTTTGGATAAAAAATTTTATTTTAAGATATATTATTTAAGCTGATTTAATTTTCTTTTCAATAAATTTAGGAATATCATCCTCAGTAATTTGGTCTTCCTCTTTTGAATTTTTTGGTTGAAAAGCGTATAGAACATGTAATTTGCAATATTTAAATTTTTCCAAAGGTTTTCGTCCGCAAAAATAAAAATTTTTTTCGTAAGGATGTCCTATTGGCCATCTACAAGTTTCGTCTGTTAATTCTTCAAGTTTCTTTGGGTTTTCTTGCTCAAAATTTTTATCTAATAATAGAGCTTTGAAACTTGCCTTTCTACCAAGTCTAGGTGTCTTAGTTTTTCCAGGAATGATATCACTATCTTTATTTGTTTTGATTTTTGTTTTTTTGTACGTTGCTCTATGTTCTAAATTTAATCTATGTGCTTTTCCAATAACAGCATTTCTTGTTGTGTCACCGAGCATATTTGCTATCTGACTAGCGGTATGACCTTTGCTCCAAAGTTCTTTTAATTTTCTTTCTCTTTCTTCTGTCCAGCTCATTTTTTTTATATTTTAATTAAAGCTACTATATATAGTATTTGCAATAAAAAAGGACACCGTATGTGGATATGTTATTAACAACAAAAATGTAGGTAAAAAGAGAGGCTCTTTTAATTAATATATTGATATATAAGTTTTTTTAAATGTCTGAAATTAATAATAAATACACAATATACGAGAAAAAATTTGATCATGTTAATTGGATCGGCTTTTGGACACTTTATAAAAAAGAAGTATTAAGATTTTTAATTGTTCTTATTCAAACAGTTATTTCTCCAATATTAACTTCACTTTTATTTCTGCTTGTACTTTCTTTAGCTATTGGAGATGACAGAGGAGAGGTTTTAGGGTTTTCTTTTATAGATTTTTTGGTTCCCGGACTTATTGCTATGCAAATAATACAGCAAGGCTTTTCACATTCTTCATCCTCAATCATGATTTCTAAGATCCAAGGCAACATAGTAGATATACTCTATGCACCATTAACCGCGGGCGAAATTACTTTAGCTATAAACTTGGCTGCGTGCACCAGAAGTATTATGATTGCTGCAGTCTCAATAGTTGTATTTTACTTTATTGTTGACTTAGAATTTCACAACTTTTTCTATATTTTTATTTTTACATTTTTGGGTGCTTTTATTTTAAGTTCCATTGGTATTATCATTGGTTTATGGGCTGAAAAATTTGACCACATGGCATCAGCAACAAACTTTATTATAGTACCGCTTTCCTTTTTGTCAGGTACTTTTTATTCAATAAATAAATTGCCTGATATTTTGAGAAGTGTAAGTGAAGTAAATCCTTTTTTTTATATTATAGATGGTTTTAGATACGGCTTTCTAGGTGCATCTGATGGATCAATAAAATTTGGTCTTTTTTACTTAATTATATTGAGTTTTATTACTTGGTTTGTTGCCTATATATTGTTTAAAAAAGGTTATAAAATAAAATCTTAATTTATTTATGAGTTCTGTACTTGGCACATACGCAAGGAAACCAGTTTCTTTTACTAAAGGAAAAGGTAGTTATCTCTTTACAGACAATGGAGAGAAATATCTTGATTTTGTTCAAGGAATTGCAACAAATGTTCTAGGGCATTGCCATGAACATTTAGTACAGGCAATTCAAAATCAGTCAAAGAAGTTATGGCACGTTTCTAATGCTTTTGTAATTTTAGAACAAGAAAGATTAGCTAAAAGATTAACAGATAATACATTTGCAGATTTTGTTTGTTTTCAAAATTCAGGCACAGAAGCAACAGAAGCAAGCATAAAAATTGCTAGGAAATATTTTCATAAAATAGGTAAACCAGAAAAAAATAGAATCATTACTTTCCAAGGAGCTTTTCATGGTAGAACACTTGCAGCTTTATTTGCAGCTAACAATCCTAAACACATTGAAGGTTTTGGTCCCAAAGTAGATGGTTTTGACCAAGTTCCTTTTGCGGATCATCAAGCTATTAAAAAAGCTATAAATAAAAATACTGCTGCTATAATGATCGAAACTATTATGGGTGAGGGAGGTATAAAGGTTGTGCCTGACTTCTGTCTCAAGGGATTAAGAGAGATATGTGACGAGCATGACATTCTACTAATTTTAGATGAGGTGCAATGTGCATATAGAACAGGTAGTTTTTTTGCATTTGAAAAATCAGGAATTGTTCCAGACATTGTACCAATCGCGAAAGGAATAGGAGGCGGATTTCCTCTAGGAGCATGCTTAACAACAAAGAAAATATCAATTGGAATGACTGTTGGTTCGCACGGCAGTACTTTCGGAGGAAACCCTTTAGCTATGGCAGTAGGAAATGCAGTACTTGATATTATTTTTGAAAAGAATTTTCTTAAAAATGTAAAAGAAAAAGGTAATTATTTTGATACAGGTTTAAATAAAATTAAAAATAAATATCCCAAAATTATTAAAGAAATTAGGGGTATTGGATTGATAAAGGGGCTAAAAATGCTGGTAGATAATTCAGAATTTATAAAAAGGCTCATGAATCACAAAATGCTAACAGTAAAAGCTGAAGAAAATGTGATTAGATTATTTCCTCCACTTATAGCAAGCGATAATGAATTAGAAGAAGGTATCATTAAAATTGAAAAAGTTTGTAAAGAAATGAGCTAACTTTGAGAAATTTTATTAATTTATCAGATATAGATAAAAAAGAGTTAAGAAAAATTATTGATAACGCAAAGTTTAAAAAAAATAAATCTAATTTAAAAAATAAAAATTCATTAAAAAATAAAACATTAATTATGATTTTTGAAAAACCTTCTACCAGAACGAGACTTTCCTTTGAGCTTGCGATGAAACAGTTGGGTGGCCAGCTGTTAGTTTTAAACCTTAAAGAAAGTCATTACGGAAGTGGTAATGAAAGTGTACACGATACAGCAAAAGTTTTATCCCAATATGGTGATATTGTAATGATGAGAACTAATAAGCATGAACATTTTTTAGAATTTTCTAAACACTTAGACATTCCTATTATTAACGGTTTAACAAACTTAAGTCACCCATGCCAAATTATGGCAGATATTTTAACTTTTGAAGAATTAAAAGGTCCCATAAAAAATAAAAAAATAGCTTGGCTGGGAGATGGCAATAATGTTGTTTATTCTTTAATAGAAGCCGCAACTCAATTTAATTTTGAATTAGCGATAGCTTGTCCAAAAAAATTCAAACCTAATTCAAATATTATTAAATGGGCAAAAAATAAAAAAGCAAAAATTTCAATTCATGAAAATCCAGAAGAAGCTATAAAATTAGCAGATTGTGTTATTACAGATAAATGGATCTCAATGGGAGATGAATCAAATCAAAGAAATAAAAAAAAATTATTTAAACGTTATCAAGTAAACCAAAAAAAAATGAAATTAGCTAAAAAAGATGCAATTTTTATGCATTGCTTGCCCGCTAACAGAGGAGAAGAAGTGACCGATGAAATAATGGATGGAAAACAATCAGCTGTATGGTTAGAAACACTTAATAGAATTCACGTACAAAAAAGTATTATCGAATGGTGTCTTAAATAGGTATCTATTGAATTGGTAGAGGACTACTTGTATTTTCATTCATGTACAAAATTATTGCAGCTCTATCTTTTGCATTCTTTAGTCCAGCAAAAGCCATTTTAGTTCCTTTTATCCACTCTTTAGGTTTTATTAAAAAACCATCCATTTCTTCAAAAGACCAATTTTTACCATAGGAAGCCATTGCCTTTGAATATTTATAATCAGGAACAGAACCTATTGGTCTTCCCAAGACTCCCCATAATGCTGGTCCTATTTTATTACTCCCGCCCTCAGCAATACTATGACAGGCCGCACATTTTTTGAAAATTTTTGCTCCTTCCGTAGCATTTGTAGATGCAAATAATGCCAAAATATTTTCAGATCCAGAATCTACTTCTGTTGAAGTGGTACTAGCAGCAATAGTGACATCCTCAACCTGATATACGGATTGTTCTGGTTTTTCTACATAAAATATTACATCTGTAATTTTATTAATTCCCAAAACTAGAATAATAGCTAATACAACGGAAACAATTATTTTATTCATTTTAATAAGTCTTACAAATTTAGTACAACTACAATCTAAGTTATATCATGACCTTTAGTAAAAAAATGGACTTTTAGACGCATAATTTTCTTAGTTTTATGAAAAAAACTGTAATAATAATACCGACCAGATTAGGCGCCAAAAGGTTTCCAAACAAACCCTTAATAAAGATTAATAATATTCCAATGATTATTCACGTGCTTAACAGGGCAAAAGAGTCAAAAGTCGGTGAAGTGCTTGTAGCAACGCCTGATGATGAAATTTATACAGTTGTTAAAAAAAATGGTGGTCAAGCAATTTTAACAAAACCAAATCATCTATCTGGTAGTGATCGTATTTATGAAGCATACATAAATCATTTTAACAATAGTTTTGATTTAATTATTAATTTACAAGGTGATATGCCAAATGTTAAACCTAGTTCAATTTTAAAATTAGAAAAATTAATGCGAAGCGATAACTGTGATATTGGCACTTTGGCATCCAAAATTACTAATAATAATGAGATTGTTAATCCAAATGTTGTAAAAGTACATGTAGAAGAAATCTTAAAAGATGATACTTTTACTAAAGCAAAAGATTTTTTTCGAGTGAAAAAAGATATTAATAATTTAAAAATATATCATCATTTAGGAATTTATGCCTTTACAAATATTGCTTTATCAAAGTATGTAAAGCTTTCCAGATCTCATTTAGAACTGGAGAGAAATTTGGAACAAATGAGAGCTATGGAAAATAACATGGTAATTAAAGTAGGTTTAAGTGATTCAATACCTTTAAGTGTAGACACAAAAGAAGATTTAGAAAAGGTAACTAAGGAAATGAGTTAATTATGAAGGATAAGATAAAAGTAGCATTTCAAGGTGAAAAGGGAGCTTACTCTCACTTAGCTTGTCTAGAAATATTTCCAGATAAAGAAGCAGTAGCTTGCTCAACTTTCGAAGAGGCTTTTCAATTAGCAAAAGATAATTCAGAATATAAGATTATTATACCAATAGAAAATTCTTTAGCAGGCAGAGTTGCAGATATTCATTACTTGATCCCAAAGTATAAACTTCAGATTCATGCTGAGCATTTTCAAAAGGTCACTCACAACTTATTGGGTGTTAAAGGGTCAAAATTAAAAGATATAAAAACTGTAAGATCGCATGCGCAGGCTTTAGGACAATCACAAAATTTTATTTCTAATAATAAATTAATTCCAATAATTTCTGCAGATACAGCGGGGTCCGCAAAATTTATTTCTGAAAGAAAAGACAAAAGCGAGGGAGCTATTGCCTCTGATCTTGCAGCAAAGACTTATAATTTAGATATATTAAAAAAAAATGTGGAAGATGAAAGTGGAAATTTTACAAGATTTTTGGTTATGAACCGAGATTCTAAGCATCCGGAATTTAAAGATAAAAAATATATTACAAGTTGTATTTTTAAACTCAAAAGTATTCCAGCGGCACTTTATAAATCACTGGGTGGTTTTGCTACTAACGGTGTAAACTTGTGTAAGTTAGAAAGTTTTTCAGTTAAAAATACATTTGATCAAGTAAACTTTTATATTGATATAGAAGGGCATATAGAAGATCCTTCGTTAAAAAAAGCGTTAGAAGAATTGGGGTTTCATACAGAAAAATTAGATGTTTTAGGTGTTTACGAAGCTCATAAGTTTAGATTTAGAAATAAATAAACAACCTACACGTATATTGTAGTTTTTATTTTGATACTGATATAATACACCGGGGTTGTCGGGTGGATTTTGTAAAACAAACAGTTCAGGCCTTAACAGGAGCAGACTTAATTACAAATTTCAGGTCGTTCAGCCCCTAAATTGAATATGGAAAAAGCTATACATAAAGTTTTGGCATTAAAATATAGGCCAGCTAATTTTTCACAACTAATAGGTCAACCAATTCTAGTTGAGACTATAACTAACTCTATAAAACTAAACAAATTACCAAATGCTTATTTACTTACAGGTATACGTGGAGTTGGAAAAACAACAACAGCTAGATTAATTGCAAAAGCATTAAATTGTAATAAAAATTTTCTCAAGGAAGAAAGTTGTGGCTGCAGTCATTGTGAAGAAATTAGTAATTCTAAACATCTTGATGTTTTAGAAATGGATGCTGCATCAAGAACTGGAATAGATGATGTAAGAGAATTAATAGAGTCTTCAAAATATAATCCAACAAGCGCAAAATATAAAATAATAATTTTAGACGAGGTTCATATGCTGTCCAAACAAGCGTTCAATGGATTGCTTAAAACTTTAGAAGAACCTCCTTCCCACTTAAAATTTATTTTTGCGACTACTGATGTTAAAAAAATACCAGTGACCATCGTTTCAAGATGTCAACGATTTGATTTACAGAGAGTCTCCATAAAAGATTTACTTGAAAATTTAAAAAAAATTCTAAAAAAAGAAAGTGGAAAAATATCAGAAGGAGCATTAACATTAATTGCTAAAGCTGCTGAAGGATCTGTGAGAGACTCACTTTCTCTTTTAGATAGAGCGCTCGTTTCACAAAATATAGAATCAAAAGAGATTAACGAAGATTTTATTAGAAGAATGCTGGGATTAGCAGATAGATCAAAAATTTTAAATTTATTAAAACTTATTATTCAAGGTGACTTAAAAAGATCTATAGAACATTTAAGAGTAATGATCAATGAAGGTATTGAACCAAACTATTTTTTAAATGATCTTTTGGAAACAATATATTTTATGCAACAAAAAAAAAATATTGGTATCTTTGATTCGGATTTATCTTTATCAGAATCGGAAAAAGAAATTATTGATCAAATTTCAAAAGAAATAAATATTTCAACTTTGATACTTTTCTGGCAATTTATTTTAAAAACATTAGAAGAATTAGCAATTGTTTCTAATCAAATTTTGTCTCTTGAAATGTTAATTATTAGACTGGTGCATCTAAAAGATATGCCTTCATATGAAAGCGTTTTAGAATCATTAAAAGAAAATAATTTTACAAAATATGAAGATAATAAAAAAGAAACAGTTAGTTTAAGTAATGATAAAAGAATTTTTTCAAATAATGAGGAAAGCGAAATTGTCAAAACATCCAAAGAACAAATAAAAAATATTATACAAACCAAACCAATTTTATCAGATTTAGATACAAAAAAAATTTTGAAGGATTCATTAGAAAAAATTTCTTCTATGGAAGAGTTAATTTCTATTTCATTAAAAAAAAAAGAGATTCAATTAAAATATGATTTAGAAAAAAATGTTAATTTAATTAAATTTTCAGAAGGAAAAATTGATATAAGCTATAATGAAAATCTTGATAAAAACTTTGTTCGTAATCTATCAGGAAAATTGCACGAATGGACAGGAAAAAGATGGTTGATTACTCTAGAAAAAATGAAGGGGCAAAAAAGTTTCTCAGAACTTCAGGGAATAAAAAGAAAAAAAATTCTAGAAGAAGAAAAAAAAGGAGATATATACCAAAAGTTTAGAAATATTTTTTCTGATGGGGAATTACTAGAAGTTAAGAAAGAAGATTAAATTATGACAGATTTCAATGATTTATTATCTCAGGCAAAAAAAATGCAGGATAAAATGAAAGAAACCCAAGATATACTCAAAAAAATCGAAGTCGAAGGAGTTTCAGGAGGAAATTCAGTTAAAATAATTATGAATGGAGATGGTGAGTTAAAAAAAATTATTTTTAATGACTCAATTTTAAAAGAGTCCAAAGAAATATTAGAAGATCTAATAGTTGCGGCCCACAATGATGCAAAATCAAAATTAAAGAAAAAAACTTCTGAAGAAATTTCTAAAGTCACTGGAGGTATTAGTTTGCCACCAGGGTTTAAACTTCCTTTTTAAAATGACCAATAATAATGTTAAAGAAATAGAGGAATTAATCAAAATAATTTCAAAACTACCAGGGCTGGGACCTAAATCTGCAAGAAGAATTGTACTAAAACTTATTAATAATAGGGAAGAATTGATCAAACCATTAACAAATACATTAGCACAAGTTTATAAAAATGTAGTTCGCTGTAAAAATTGCGGTAATTTAAAATCCACAAAATCCGACTGTATTTGTGTGACCAAGAAGTATGATCAAATTTGTGTCGTAGAAAATATAGCAGATATGTGGGTTATCGAAAATACTGGTATATATAAAGGTCACTATCATATTTTGGGTGGTACATTAGCTTCTTTTGAAGGTAAAAATAATAGCAACGGTTTGTTGATTGAATCTTTGGTAAGTAGAGTAAAAAAAAACTCAATTAAGGAAGTAATTCTAGCAACGAGTGTGAGTATTGAAGGTGAAACTACATCACATTATATATCTGACAGCTTAAAAGAGACAAAAGTAAAAATAACAAAATTAGCAAAAGGTGTTCCTGTGGGCGGAGAAATAGAATTTTTAGATGACGGAACTTTATATTCCGCTTTTAAAAACAGAGCTTCTGTCACCAGTGATTAAATAATTTCATAAAGAGGTAAAGTTAGAAAATCATCAAAATTTTCTTTTGTTATCATATTTTTAAAAATTTTTGCTGCTTTTTCAAAAGAAACTTTGTCCAGGTTTTTATCACCCGTTTCCTCTTTCCAAATTCTAAATTTTTCGTTAATTTTATGTAATTCATCATCTATTAATTCATTAATTAATTTTTTATCAATTATTCTGTCATCATTTAACTTGGCTCCATATTTTAACCAAACCCAAAGTTGAGCTCTACTCACCTCACAAGTTGCAGCATCGGCCATTAAATAATTGACTACAGAGCATCCTTTTCCAATCATCCAAAAGGCTAAATACAAAATTCCTTCATTAAGATTTTCTCTTACTCCAGCTTCAGTAATAGCATTATCTATTTTTGGTTCATCTAATAAATCTCTCCTATTTATTTTTATATTATTAAATTTATCAAGTTGATTCTGACCTTTAAAATTTTTTTCAAAAATACTTTTTACTGGATCTACTAGACTAGGATGAGCGACCCAAGCCCCGTCATTACCTTGATTTAATTCTCTTTCTTTATCTTTTTTTACAGCAGCTAAAGCTTTTTCATTAATTTCTTTAGGGTTTGCTTTTGCAATAACCTGAGCAGACATACCCCCCATTCCAAAAGCTCCTCTTTTGTGGCAAGTATCAACAAGTAATTTATTATAATTTGACATGAAAGGAACAAACATGTTTACCTTCGATCTATCTGGCAATATTACTTTTTTAGTGTTTCGATAAACTTTTTGATATGAAAAAAGATAATCCCATCTTCCTGCATTGAGTCCAACAACATGATCTTTGAGTTCATATAAAAACTCATCCATTTGAAATACCGCGTTAATCGTTTCAATTAAAACAGTAACTTTTACAGTTCCTATTTTAAAACCTAGTTTTTTTTCACAAAAAGAAATTACATCATTAAGCAATCTGCATTCAAGATAATGTTCTAGTTTTGGTAAATAAAAATAAGGACCACTTCCATTTTTGATAAGTTGCTTGGCGTTATGAAATAATGAAATACCTAAATCAAAAAAGGTTCCTGATATTCTTTCATTATTTATTTTTATATTTTTTTCATCAAGATGCAGACCCCTTGGTCTTATAATAAGCACAGAAGTTTTTTCATTTAATTTATAATTTTTTCCAGTTTTTTTATCTATAAAGTCTATTTTTTTGTTAACAGCATCTTTTACATTAAGTTGACCCTTAATTAAATTATCAAAAGTTGGAGTTAAAGAATCTTCAAAATCAGTCATGTAACAATCTGCCCCTGAATTTAATGCAGAGATAAACATTTTTTTTGGCACAGGGGGGCCAGTAATCTCAACCTGTCTTTTTAAAAGATCTTTAGGAATATTTTTTATCTTCCAGGTAGCATCTCTAATTTTTTTAGTCTCATTTAAAAAATCTAATTTATAACCTTCATCAATAGCTTTTTGTCTTTTCTTTCTTTCTTTTAGTAATTCTAATCTTTTATTGTTAAAACTATTGTGAATTTCCTCTACAAATTGCAGTGCATCATCAGATAAAATTTCGCTATATCTCGACAAAATTTTGCCATTAATCTTTATACTTTTGTTCATTACCATAATATTTATGTATATTTATAATTAATCAAGTATTATTAAATTAATTAAATGAAAAATTATTTAGATTTTGAGCAAGATATAAAAGTTTTAGAACAAGAACTAGAAAAGCTAAAAGATCCTTTTAATAAAGAGGGTTTATCCGAAGTTGAAACTGATAAAATTTCCAAAATTCAAAATGAGATTGATGACAAATTAAAGATTTCATATGCTAATCTTAATGCCTGGCAAAAAACTCAAGTTGCAAGACACGAAGAAAGACCTAAAGCAAAATTTTTTATAGAAAATTTATTTACAAATTTTATAAATTTATCTGGTGATAGGCACTTTTCAGAAGATGAAGCAGTGATCGCGGGATTTGCTACGCTTGAAGGTAGATCAGTTTTAGTACTGGGGCAAGAAAAAGGTGAAGATCTAGATAGCAGACTGAAGAGAAATTTTGGAATGATGAGACCTGAGGGTTATAGAAAATGTATTAGGCTAATGAAATTGGCAAATAAATTTAATATTCCAGTAATATCTTTAATTGATACACCGGGAGCGTATCCTGGAATTGGTGCTGAACAAAGAGGTCAAGCCGAGGCAATAGCTAGTTCAATAGAATGCTGTATGTCATTAGAGGTTCCAATAATTTCAGTTATTATCGGTGAAGGAGGTTCCGGTGGTGCAATTGCTTTGGCTTCAGCAAATAAAGTATTGATGTTAGAAAATGCAATTTATTCTGTTATATCACCCGAGGGCTGTGCATCTATATTGTGGAGAGATCCAAGCAAATCTTTGGAAGCTGCTAATGCGATGAAGCTGACAGCAAATGATCTTTTTAAGTTAAAAATCATTGATGAAATTATAAAAGAACCAATAGGTGGAGCACACAGAAACAAAGAACAGCTAGTGAGTACTGTTAAAGAAATATTAATCAATCGTTTGGACGAATTTAAAAATTATTCTAGAAATGAAATATTAGAACAAAGAAAAGAAAAATTTTTAAGCATAGGTAAACAAAAACCATTTACAGTATTTTCAAAAGAATCCTTATGGATGGAAAAAAAGAGTTTTTACCCATTTATTAAAAATTTTCTTTATAAATTTAAAAAAGAGTTAATTGTTGTAGCTTTAATTATTTCAACTATTATTTATTTTTTTAAATAATTTATAAAGACCCACAACAATGTTTGTATTTTTTTCCTGAACCACAATAGCACGGTTCATTTCTACCCATTTTCCTTGATAACTCAGGTACTTTTTTTTCATTTTTTTTTGTTTTTTCTTGTAGAATTTCTTCTTTATCAACTATTTCAAGATTATTTATGAATGTGATAAAGTCTGTTTTTATTTTGCTTAATAAGTCTTTAAATAAATTGAATGCCTCTTTCTTATATTCTTGCAAAGGGTCTTTCTGCGCATATCCCCTTAAACCGACCACTTGTCTCAAATGTTCTAAGTATTGTAAATGAGATCTCCACAGAAAATCAACTGTTTGTAAGAATATTTTTTTTTCAATTTCTAAATTCATATTTTCTGTTATCATTTTTATCCTCTTATTTCTAAATTCACTACTTTTTTGTTTAATTTCATTTTCAAAAATCTCTTTTTTAAGATTTATAATATTTGTAAGTTCTTCATCTTTAAAAGATCTACCCAAAATAGGCTTAATTTTTTTCTTAAAAGCTTCAATTTGATTTTCTCTAACATAAATTTCTTTTTCATCAGATAAATTTTTTATTAAATCATCTAAAAAAGAGTTTATTATTTCACTAATATTGCTTGATTTTAAAATTTCTTTTCTTTGTTCAAAAATTACTTTTCTTTGATCATTCATAACATCATCAAATTTTAGTAAAGTTTTTCTTATATCAAAATTTCTACCCTCAACTCTTTTTTGGGCTCTTTCTAAGGCTTTATTAATCCATGGATGGTCAATTGATTCACCTTCCTTTAATCCAAATTTTTTCATTACAGCATCAATCGATTCGGATCCAAATATTCTCATCAGATCATCTTCTAAACTTATATAGAAAATAGATTTACCTGGATCACCTTGTCTTCCCGATCTTCCTCTTAATTGATTATCAATTCTTCTACTTTCATGTCTTTCTGTGCCAATCACAAATAATCCGCCCTTTTTTTTAACTTCAATTTTTTCCTTTAGTATTGTTTCGTTTTTTTCTTTAGAATTTTCTTTTGTTAAAGAATTTACATTTCCTCCCAACTGAATATCTGTTCCTCTACCAGCCATATTGGTTGCTATTGTCACCGAATTAAGCTTACCTGCTTCAGCTATAATATATGCTTCTTTCTCATGTTGTTTGGCATTTAAAATTTTATGAGCAATTTTTTTCTCGTTAAGTAATGATGAAATTTTTTCAGATTTTTCTATACTTGTAGTTCCAACTAAAACTGGCTGATTACTTTTTTTACAACTTTGAACTGTCTCTACTATTGCTTTGTATTTTTCTTTTTCTGTTCTAAATATTTGATCGTTTAAATCTTTTCTTACCATAGGCTTATTTGTTGGAACAGAAACGGTGTTCAATTTATAAATATCATAAAATTCTTCTGCTTCAGTGACAGCGGTACCTGTCATCCCAGATAATTTTTTGTAAAGTCTAAAATAATTTTGATAAGTAATTGACGCTAAAGTTTGATTTTCACTTTGAATTTTTACATTTTCTTTTGCTTCTAAAGCTTGGTGCAAACCATCTGAAAATCTTCTTCCTTCAAGTATACGTCCAGTAAATTCATCAACTATTTGTACTTTACCATCTCTAACTATGTAGTCAGTGTCTTTTAAAAATAATAAATTTGCTTTTAAAGCCTGATTAACATGGTGCACCAGATTAATATTTTCTGGATCATAAAAATTGTTATTTTTTAGAATCCCATAAGTTTTTGATAATTGTTCAATTTTGTCTATACCCTTTTCAGAAAGTAAAACATTTTTATTTTTTTCATCTAATTCATAATCATTTTTATTAAGCTCTTTTACAAATTTGTTACTAACAAAGTACTGATCAGATTTATCTTCAGTAGAACCAGAAATAACTAATGGAGTTCTAGCTTCATCAATAAGGATACTATCTACTTCATCTACAATACAAAAAAAATGATTTCTTTGTACCATTTCATCTAATTTATATTTCATATTATCTCTGAGGTAGTCAAAACCAAATTCATTGTTAGTTCCATATGTCACATCACATCTATAATTTTTCTTTCTTTCTTCGTCTTCCATTTCATTTGTAATACATCCGACCGACATACCTAAAAATTTATAAATTGAGCCCATCCAAGAGGAATCTCTTTTTGCTAAATAATCATTTACAGTGACTACATGAACTCCATTACCTTCTAATGAATTTAAATAAACAGGTAATGTTGATACTAATGTTTTGCCTTCTCCAGTTTTCATTTCAGCGATTTTTCCCTGGTGAAGGATAATTCCCCCCATCAGCTGAACATCAAAATGGCGCTCAGATAAAACTCTTCTAGAAGCTTCCCTTACACAAGCAAAAGTCTCAGGAATTAAATCTTCTAAATTTGCTCCATTTTTAATTCTTGCTTTAAATTCTAAAGTTTTGTCTGGAAAACTTTTATCGGGTATTTTTTTGAATTCTTCCTCCCAACTGTTAATTTTCTTAACAATCTTTTTTAATTCTGTTATATCTCTTTGACTTGAATTTTTTAAAAATTTACTGATAATGCCACTAATATTTAACATAAATAATTATATTGTTTTAATATAAGACTTATATAATCAATAATAATAAATTTTAAACTAGTAATGACTTTAAACTTAAAAAACTTACTTAATCCTAAAGTTAAAGCGTCCAAAATGGGCGAATTTCAAGAATTACAACCTATTCAGGGTTTAGAAATTTCAGCTGTATCTGCTGATCTTTACGGTGATGGACGAGATGATTTGACCTTATTTTATTTTAAAGAAGGTGCTAATTATGCTGGTGTTTACACTACGTCAAAAGTCACTTCTGCTAGTATTAATTGGAATTTAAATATTAAAAGGAATTTTGTTAAAGCTATTATGATAAATACGAAAAATGCAAATGTTTTTACTGGAACAAAAGGAGCCCAAGGTCTTAAAGAAATTGCTACAGCTTTATCAAAGTCACTTACTTTAAAATCATCTCAATCTCCACAAGGAGTTAGTGAAGTAGTAAAAATAAAAGATTTACTTTTTGCATCTACTGGAGTTATAGGAGAAGAGTTTCCTTATCAAAAAATAAAAAGTAGAATTCCTGATTTAGTAAAAAAATTAAGAGACAAACAAAATAAGTTTGTATGGTTTAAAGCAGCAAGCGCCATAATGACAACAGACACAAGACCAAAGTTAGCTTACGAAGAATGTAAAATAGGTAACAAATTAATTAAGATTTCAGGTATTGCCAAAGGATCCGGAATGATAGCACCTAATATGGCGACAATGTTAGGATTTATATTTACTGACGCAAACATACCCTCTGTTTTTTTAAAAGCTATTCTAAAAAAAAATATGACCACAACGTTTAATGCAATAACTGTTGATAGCGATATGTCTACAAATGATATGGTGGGTATATTTGCAACTGGCAAAGCGCAAAATTCTAAAATTTATAATGTTCTAGATCCTAAATTGCAAGACTTTGAAAAAGCTTTACATAGATTAACTTTAAATTTGGCAAAACAAATTATTGTGGATGGCGAAGGTGCAAAAAAATTTGTAACGGTAAATACGATAGGAGCTAGATCAATGTCTATGGCTAAAAATGTTAGTTTCGCAATTGCAAATTCTCCTTTGGTTAAAACAGCAATTGCTGGAGAAGATCCTAATTGGGGTAGAATAATTATGGCAAT